>SKEA01000007.1_pt1 | contig 289494 bp, 307 predicted proteins | sample 4826601 | NCBI WGS metagenome assembly SKEA01 (sample SAMN11008821, study PRJNA524170) | human gut metagenome | biome: Human fecal sample; material: Feces; isolation source: fecal sample from pouch patient p13, p53 | host: Homo sapiens | place: Israel: Tel-Aviv | collected 2016-07-06 | reverse complement strand
ACGCGAGCTGGGTTCAGAACGTCGTGAGACAGTTCGGTCCCTATCCGTCGCGGGCGTAGGAAATTTGAGAGGATCTGCTCCTAGTACGAGAGGACCAGAGTGGACTTACCGCTGGTGTACCAGTTGTCTTGCCAAAGGCATCGCTGGGTAGCTATGTAGGGAAGGGATAAACGCTGAAAGCATCTAAGTGTGAAGCCCACCTCAAGATGAGATTTCCCATGATTTAATATCAGTAAGAGCCCTGAGAGATGATCAGGTAGATAGGTTAGGAGTGGAAGTGTGGTGACACATGTAGCGGACTAATACTAATAGCTCGAGGACTTATCCAAAGTAACTGAGAAGAATTGACAGCGCGTCGGAAACTTGTTAGAATATATAGGTATTCAATTTTGATTGGATAATCAATCAGAGTTAAGTGATGATAGCCTAGGAGATACACCTGTTCCCATGCCGAACACAGCAGTTAAGCCCTAGAACGCCTGAAGTAGTTGGGGGTTGCCCCCTGTTAGATATGGTAGTCGCTTAGCAAAAGGGAGTTTAGCTCAGCTGGGAGAGCATCTGCCTTACAAGCAGAGGGTCAGCGGTTCGATCCCGTTAACTCCCATTAAGATGGTAAATATACTAAAGGTCCCGTGGTGTAGCGGTTATCACGTCGCCCTGTCACGGCGAAGATCGCGGGTTCGATTCCCGTCGGGACCGTTAGACTCGTTAGCTCAGTTGGTAGAGCATCTGACTTTTAATCAGAGGGTCACTGGTTCGAGCCCAGTACGGGTCATATTAATATGCGGGTTTGGCGGAATTGGCAGACGCACCAGATTTAGGATCTGGCGCTTAACGGCGTGGGGGTTCAAGTCCCTTAACCCGCATTAAATAAGAAAGTAGCCGGCTTAGCTCAGTTGGTAGAGCATCTGATTTGTAATCAGAGGGTCGCGTGTTCAAGTCATGTAGCCGGCATAACCTTTTATAATTGTAGCGTTCGGGCGCATAGCTCAGCTGGTTAGAGCGCACGCCTGATAAGCGTGAGGTCGGTGGTTCGAGTCCACTTGTGCCCATTCATTAGAAATATGGTCCGTTGGTCAAGGGGTTAAGACACCGCCTTTTCACGGCGGTAACACGGGTTCGAATCCCGTACGGACTATTTTATTTATTTTTTAAGAGGTTGGGGAAGACTACTTGGTCTTCTTTTTTGGTTTTGTTTCGATTTTTAGTAGTTGGGATTCTACTCAAAAGTTACAGAGATTTTTTGAGATGTGCTGTTTCGAATGGTTCCAAAACAATGCTAACGCAGGCGGACAAAAACTATTTTGTTTTAGATATATAAAAACTCTCTACACAATTTGTACTGAATCCAAAAGTTAGGCATAAAATCTAACGATTGGGATGTAGTTCAATTAGTATAGTAGAGAGTTTTATTATTAATCAAGTTCGTGTGGGAGTAGGAGTGTTTCTACGCCTGCTTGGTCAATAATGTGTACGATTTCTGGGAAAAAGGGATCAAACGGGAAGTTGTAATCAAAACCAATGAAGATTTTTCGTTTGCTGTCGTGATATTCAAACGTTACATTGTTATGATTATTAGCTAGTCTAAATGTTAAAATGGGGTCAAGTGGGACAACATTTTTTAGGTAGTGGTCTAATAAATCCCAAAATGTATCTATAATTTCATGTGGTAAGCTAGTAGTGACGCCAAAGCTTGCATAACGTTCTTTGTTTTTTTCAAATGCCATTGTGAGTTACTCCTTTCAAGTAGTGTAAAAGCACTCCAAAAAGGAGTGCTTGCAACTTTTAACGATTCTTCAGTTCAAGATAACGTTTGTACCAAATATTAATATAGGCTTGTGAAAACGGTCCTTTGCCATTATTAATCCAGTCAACGAGAATTTTGACATTCTCTTTTAGAATAAAATCAATGTCTGGAGAGTAGCCCATTTCTTGCTTATGTAATTCGTACTCATCGACGTCAAGTAGTCTTTTTTCGCCATCTGCAAAGACTTTGACGTCTAAATCATAGTCAATATACTTAAGAGCCTCCTCATCCATAACGTATGGACTGGCAAGATTGCAGTAGTATGAAACACCGTTATCTCTTATCATAGCAATAATGTTAAACCAGTATTTTTTATGAAAATAAAGGATAGCTGGTTCTCGCGTAACCCAACGTCGCCCATCACCTTCTGTGACTAGTGTATGATCGTTAACTCCTATAACAGCATTATCTGTTGTTTTTAGTACCATAGTGTCGCGCCATGTGCGGTGCAAACTACCATCATGCTTATAACTTTGAATTGTAATAAAGTCGCCTTCCTTAGGTAATTTCATGCCTTACCAACTTTCTACAATTAAACTTATCTGTTATAGTTTATCATAATTTTCTGAAAAAAGACACTTAGAAATGTTATTTATTTCTATAAATAGTCTCTGAGGGCGCTGGCTATGTCATCAAAATTGAATCCTTTTCGTGCGAGTGACTGGGTTAGCCGTTGTTTTAATTCGTAGCCATCATATTTTTTACTATATTTTCGATATTGTTTATCGAGTTCTTTATAAAGTAATTCAAATTCTTGTTCGCTATCTTTTTCAACTTCAAGGTTTTCAAAAGCTATTTTGGCTTCTGAATAGGAAAAACCTTTATTCATCATATTTTGAATGATTTTATCTTTAAGTGTTTTTGTTGAGAGTTTATGCTGATATTTTCGGAGAAGTTTTTGAGCTACTTTTTCGGAGAGAGGTGAGAAGTCTAAATTGGCTAATTTTTGGTCAATGAGTTGGGAATTAATTCCTTTTTGAATGAGTTTTTGTTTTAAAACGTAGGCACCTTTGTCACCTGTATTGAGATTTTGTGATAAATACGTCTCAACGTATTGCTCGTCGTTAATCCAGTTTTCTTTTTTGAGATTTTCAAGAATTTCAGGGATATAAGGGCTGTCAATATCATGCTGTTCAAGGTATTTTTTGACTTCAGCAGCTGTGCGTTGTTTAAAAGAAATGTGATAAAGCGCTAGATTTTTGCCATAAGAAAACTGAGCAAACTTTTGAATGTCTTTGAGTGTTGCTTCGTCAATTTCCATATTTTTACTTAACATGAAGTGAACAATAGTGTCTTCTGTAACGTAAAGTTTATCATCAGCGTCGATTTCTAAAAGATAAAGTCGTTTTTTCTTTTCAATTTTAGTGATTTTCATATATTCATTATAACAAAAATGTTAAAATAGAAGGGATTAGAATTAAAGTGTAGAGATGGGAGGGTGAGATGATGAAAGGTGATAAGAATAAAATAATTGATTGGGAGACAATTCTTCAGAAAAAAGAGCTTTCTGAGTTAGCAGGGGAAGATTTTTGGGATTTGGATGATTTCATGTTTGACGATGATGTGCTTGATTTTGCTGGCAAAAGAGATGAACAAGTTGTGCCTAGAGGTGTTCGATTGTCGGATGATTTGTATTTTGATATCAAGGCTCTTGAAGAGATGCTCGATTCTTTGGTTGGGAATTCTGAACAAATGTCTTTTGCTTTTTTTAGTGAAAAATTGAGATTAGCATCACTTTATAAGGTAAATGGACTTTATCAAAAGGCTTTAACACAGTTTGAGGAGTTAAATAAATTTGATGAAAATGGTGACCATGGTTGTCATTATGAAATTCTGTCACTTTATATTTTGATGTCGGATTATGCATCAGCTAAGGCTTTTTGTGAGAATTGTGTTTCTTATGAACATGATTATTTGCTACAAACGCTTCTTTTGATTGGTGCGATTCTTGCGGATGATGATTTTACTGCTCATGAATTGCTCAAACGATTATTTGATGAAGTTGAGGGATTTGAGGACTTTTGTTTACGTTCGGATTTGTCATTGAGCAAGGTCTTGGCAGAAGATAATTCTGGTTTAAAACTTGAGTATGCTGAAAATGATATTGAGGTTGTTTATGCGGCGTTTCGTCTTGTTTTGCCGTTGCTGGAGAGAGCAGCAAGTTATCTTTCGGGGTATTTGAGCAGTTATTGTTTGGATACGGTAATGGATATACTGTTGGATGAGCTTGATTTTTTGACGACAGCGCAGCTTGATGTCTTTGAAGAAAATGGTATTTATAGCATCAATGATTTCAAGGTATGGTCTGAAGAAGAGATTTTGGATTTGCCGAAAATTGGAAAAGTTACGATAGAAAATTTAAAAGATATAGGAGTCATATTTAGTCACTAATGAATTTAAAAGTAAAGCAAAAAATTCCTTTGAAAATTAAGCGTATGGGAATCAATGGTGAAGGGATTGGATTTTATAAGAAAACCTTGGTGTTTGTCCCAGGGGCTTTAAAGGGTGAGGATATTTTTTGTCAGATTACAGCGGTTAAACGTAATTTTGCACAAGCAAGACTGATAACCATTAATAAAAAATCGAAATTTCGTGTGGAGCCTGCGTGTCCGATTTATCGAAAATGTGGTGGTTGTCAAATCATGCATCTTCGTTATGATAAGCAGTTAGAGTTTAAGGATGATGTGATTGCTCAGTCGTTGACAAAATTTAAGCCTGCTGGCTACGAGAATTATGATATTCGCCATACGCTTGGTATGGAGGTGCCATATCATTATCGTGCCAAGTTGCAATTTCAAACACGTTCATTTAAAGGAAGTGTAAAATCTGGTCTTTTTGAAGAAGGTAGTCATCGTTTGGTTGATATTAGAGATTGCTTGGTGCAAGATGAATTGACGCAAGCGATTATTAATCGTGTGACTGAACTTTTAGAAAAGCACCACATTCCAATTTACGATGAACGTAAAATTACTGGGGTGCGTACGGTTATGATTCGTAAAGCTATTGCGACTAATCAAGTGCAGCTGATTTTTATCACTAGTCGAGATGTTTTTTTAGCTCCTGTCATTAAGCAATTAACGGCTGAATTTGATATGATTAAAGGAATTGCTGTTAATGTTAACCGTTCTAAATCAAGTGAAATTTATGGTGAAAAAACTGAAGTTATCTGGGGAAATGCTGATATTTCCGAGGAAGTTTTAGATTATCAATTTTTGCTTTCGCCACGAGCTTTTTACCAGTTGAATCCACAGCAAACAGAAGTGTTGTATGGCCAAGCTGTTGCAGCGCTTGATGTTTCAGAAAATGACCATGTTATTGATGCTTATTGTGGTGTTGGGACAATTGGTTTTGCATTTGCAGCTAAGGTGAAGAGCGTTCGCGGTATGGATATTATTCCAGAGGCGATTGCTGATGCCAAGAAAAATGCGCAGCGTATGGGCTTTGAGAATACTCACTACGAAGCTGGGCGCGCAGAGGATATTATTCCTAAGTGGTACAAGGAAGGTTATCGTGCAGATGCTTTGATTGTTGACCCACCACGTACGGGACTTGATGATAAGCTTTTGGATACTATTTTGAAATATCAGCCTGCTAAAATGGTTTATGTGTCATGTAATACCGCAACGTTAGCTCGAGATTTGGTCAAGTTGAGTAAAGTTTACGACGTTCATTACATTCAGTCGGTGGATATGTTTCCGCATACCGCACGGACAGAAGCGGTAGTGAAATTAGTGCGTAAGTGATTTCTGTTTTAGGCAAAAAACTGAAAATATCTATTGGATAAATTCACATATAGCAAATATGGACAGAAGCAATAACAAGTTGATGCGTGATTGGTTATTCGAACAGAGTAAATAACGTTTTAAGAGTAGAAAATAGCTAACGAAAGGTGTCGCTTTATTTTTGACAGTAAAGGATTTTCTCGATATACTGGTGAAAAATTACGTTCGAGAGGGTATTTTGGGAAATATGACAGTTATCATTCGTTTGGCTCGTTTAGAGGATACCAAAGATTTACTTGCTATTTATCGTTATTATGTTGAAAAGACGGCTATTACTTTTGAGTATGAGGTGCCAAGTTTAGAGGAATTTCAGAAACGAATGCGCTCTATTATGGCTTTTTATCCGTATTTGGTAGCAGAAGAGGCAGGGCAGATTTTGGGTTATGCTTACGCGTCATCTTTTCATCCAAGAGCTGCTTATGCTTGGTCGGCTGAGGCAACGGTGTATTTGGACAAGGCTGTGCGTGGAAAAGGTGTAGGACGTCAAATTTACCGTGCTTTGGAAGAATACTTGATAAAAATGGGAATTTTGAATCTCAATGCTTGCATTGCTTCAACTGAGACAGAAGATGCTTATTTGACAAATGGCAGTGAAAAATTCCACCGTGCCCTTGGTTACCAGTTAGTCGGAAAATTTCACCAGTCTGGCTATAAATTTAATCATTGGTATGATATGATTTGGATGGAAAAAATGTTAGGTGAGCACGATAACCATGTAAAACCTGTCAAATCAATTCATGAAGTTATACAAAAAGCTTAACTCATATTCTGAGTTAAACTTTTATTTATAAACATGAAATGCAGGTTTAGTGGAGTAGTTTGATAAGAATGAATTTGATAACTTTTTCTTGCTAGGAAAGTGATTTCATGTTACTATAAGTAGGTAGCCGCTATAGTTAAATGGTATAATAGAGCAATGGTAATGCTCCGTTCCGAGTTCAATTCTCGGTGGCGGCAAAGATAGTTTGGAAGCCTCGCTTGAGGCTTTTTTTAGTGAAAATTTAAGCTTGTCCTTTGCCTTTCTTCCAAATCATAATCTCAACCAATCCTTGAGCAAACATGCTGAGGTAGCTGAAAGCGACGATTTGGTTTCCAATGGAAATAAATAGCATAAAACTAAGAAAGTCAACCAAAAGCCAAATGTAGTAGCCATCAAGGTGCCCTTTTACTTGTCGTTGTTGAGCAGTGAATGATAGTCCGTTTGTCAAAGCATCGAGGACAATTTTTTATCCACCCATCCAGTAAGACAGAAAGCCAAGTCCAATTGTCCAAAAGAAGATAGCGAGAAAAACGTCTTTGGCTCCGAATTTTTTATCGACAACAAGTTCACCATTATCATTACAGCGTTTTTTCTAACTGTAATGCCTGACAAATTCGGTTACGAGATAATAAAAACTTATAAACATATCACCGTAAATGCCTTGCAACCTAGCAACTAAAATCCCAGCGATGTTTTGAATCCCATTTGCCTTAAAGGTGGGCTACCATTGGAGCGCCAAAGTCCATGTTCCGATAAAGCCAAAGATTGACATGATAATTGAGAGAGTATTTAAGGCGGTAAAATCACCTGTGACTAGTGTCGGTAACATGCCATAGAGGGTAAAGCTAAGTGATGCCAGAAAAGCGATAATGACAAACAGTTTTTCTTTAGTGTATTCCATGCAAGGTTGAAAGAATTTTTAAGTGATAATTATTTTTTCAAAAAATGTTAATCTCCAATTCCAATTGATTTCATTTCTTGACGGATCATTTGATAAACTTTTGCCCAGTCCTCCGATTTTGTAACATCGATATGGTCGGTGTTGATTTTCATTTTAGGACTGTATTGGTAGTTTTCATACCAGCTGTTGTAGTGTGTGTGAAGGAGTTTGTAGTAATCAGTGAGCCCATTAGCATTATCAGGCTGTTCAAAATCACGTCCACGTTTTTTGATGTTGTTCATGATGTGGTCAAAACTGCCTTCGAGGTAAATGAGCAAATCAGGGGATTTTTTAGGAAGTCCGTCAATCTCCTCCATCATGTTATCTAACAATTCTAGGTAAATCTTATATTCTTGTTCGCTGATACTGCCTTGAAGGGTATTGATATACGTAAAGAGAGCGTCTTCGTAGATGGAACGGTCTAAGACATTATTATCAGTATCATAAGCTTTTTTAATGGCTTTAAAGCGTTTATTTAGAAAATAAATCTGCAAAGCAAAGCCGTATTTTTCAGGGTCTTCATAATATTTATCTAAAATAGGGTTGTTATCAACAGGTTCGAAGAAAGCTGTTGTGCCTAATTCTTTGGCTAAAAGAGAAGTGTAGGTAGTTTTTCCAACTCCTATCATTCCTGCTAGAATAATCACGATGGTAATGCACCTCCAATATGCTAATGTAAGTGAGAATAGTTATGGAAATAGATTTGAGCATCTATTTAGAAAATGGTAGTAAATGTTTGGTGGGAGTTACGGTATTGTGGAAATAAGAAGATAGCCTCCTTCCTCTAAGTATTATCTATGTAGTGGGTAGTGGCAAGAAATCATTCTTGTTGAAACTGCATATTAAACACAATATCTTGTACTCTGTATAAAATCTTAGCACTATATTTTGTGTTTTGCAAGACTTGAAAATTATTATTTTTGTACTATACTGGTTACTTTTATTTGAACGGATAGCTTGAACAAAATAACAAAAAGCCTCCTGCTAGGTTAGCATAAAGGTAATATCAGGATGCTTTTTATTGAGAAATCCTGTTGGAATTGTTCCAAGTTGGTGGAAGACTAATTTTGGATAGAGGGTAAGTGCAACATGGTTTGATTTGACAACGGCATTGAACTGAAGAATTCTAAATCTTAATTTTTTGGCAGTCGTCATAGAACGTCGGACGAGTTTTTCACCGATATGTTGTCCACTAAAATGACTATCAACAGCGTAGCTGGTGTTGCAAATATGTCCACAACGTCCCACATTATTTAAGTGAAGAATATACAGACCGACAATTTGTCCAGTATCTGCTTGGTAGGCAACGCCTGTGTAAGTTTGGGCTTTGAAAAAGGCTTTTCCTGTCTCAAGAGTTAAGGTTTCAGTTTGTGGAAAGGCTACTCCGTCGGTCACGACTTGATTCTAAATCGCAATGGCTTGAGCGGTATCTTCATCAGTAAATGATTTAAATTTAATCTCCATGTTTCTTCTCTTTTCGAAAAAAATTATCACTATTATAATGATGTTAACGGAATAATTCAACGGCAAAACTTAAAGCAATGTTTGCAATACGGTCTTTGGTTTCAAGGTCAGCATCGTTAGCCAAAGTTCGAGGTTCCCAAGCTTCGGCATCTAGATTGTCAGCCGAATAAAAGAATTGAAAATGATTAATCTTGCGGAAGTTGGCAAATGCGGCAATCGCAGAGCATTCCATATCAACGGCGATAGCACCTTGTGTCTTTCGATTTGCCGTCTTTTGATGGGTTTCACGGTAAATGCCGTCAGTTGTCCAAACTTTTCCTTCTGTATAGGAGATATTTTGCGCGTCAAGAAACTGTTTAAACTGTTTGCGATAGGTGTGATTGAGCGCAATTTCACTTGCTGGCGGAGCGTAGTGATAGCTTGTGCCTTCGTCGCGAATAGCGCTTGTAGGAATGATGATTGAGGTTTCTTTGATATTGCTGTCTAGGACACCACACGTGCCAAAAACAAGGATATTTTCAGCACCCATAGCAATAATATCCTCTAAAATAGCAACACAGCCACTTGCCCCAACATAGGAGTTGAAAAAAGCAATTTTTTGACCCTGAAAATTTAGCTCATAGATTGGAATTTCCAAATTTGCGACACTTGTTTTTGCGATTTCACGGTGAGGAAATTCAGCTAAGATTCGTGCGAAAGTTCCTCTTGCAAAACAGGTTACAGCGGTTTTGGGAAAATCTGGCAAAGCTTGGATGACATCTTCTGGGTTAATAATCGCCGTTTGCTGATGGTCAAATTGTGATAAAATCATGCCAACACATCCTCCTTGAATTTCAAAAGATTTTTAATATTTTACTTAAAAACTCTGGAAAAAACAAGATGATTCACTAAAAAATAGTTTTTTCAGAAAATTTCCCTGTAAAAAGAAATGATTCGTGGAAATCATGTTACAAATCCTTTACAAACTTCTCTTTTTGCCTATGTTTGTGTTATAATATGACCTAGGAAATCAGACGAGAGGTGTTTATGACTTACGAACAAGAATTTTTAAAAGAATTTGAAGCTTGGGTAGATTCACAAATCGCAATCAACGAAATGGCGATGGAAGCTAGTCGTAAGATTGTGGAAGAAGACAAGGATGAACGCGCAGCTGATGCCTACATCCGTTATGAAAGTAAGTTAGATGCTTACAAATTTATCCAAGGCAAATTTGCTAATTATAAAGCCGGAAAAGGTTTCCACGAATTACCAGATAATCTTTTAGGGGAGAGAAATTACTAAAATGGCAAAGAAAAAGAATCGAAAAAAAGAGTACTTATTGAAATTGAAACGCGCAGGCATTATCAAAGCAGCTGCTAAAGTAGCTACTAATGTTGTTTCAAAAGCGACTCTTAGTTTGGAAGAATTTTCAGCGATTTCTGCCGTAGAGGGCATTCGACCAAAACTTATTGAAACACTTTATAATGAAGGGATTAAATCAGTTTCCGATTTCAAAAACTTTACTGAAAAAGACGTTTTGGCCTTTAAAGGAGTTGGTCCAGCAACTGTTAATAAATTGAAAGAAAATGGTGTAGCTTTCAAAGCTTAATCTATTTGCGTTAGCTGACTAAATCTGTTAAAATAAAAACATTCAGAGGTGTCTTAAAAAACATTTGTTACAGAGAGCGGTGTGGTTGAGAAATCCGTACAAATATTAAGACTGGTTGCTGAACGTTGTAACTGAATAATCAAGTTGCGAGTGCTAGTCACTCGAATGTGGGTGGTACCGCGGATTTATAAAAAGTTCGTCCCTGTCGAAAGACAGGGGCGATTTTTTACCACCAAAATGGTAGAGAACTTATGATTAAAATCTGGGGTCAGATTAAGGACAGTAAACTTCCTGATATTGAGACAGAACGGCTATATTTGCGTCAACGTCTGGTTTCAGATGCTGATGATATTTTTGCTTATGCGAGCTTGCCAGAAGTGACTTGGCCAGCTGGTTTTCCACCTGCAGAAAGTGTGGAAGCAGAGGCATATTATCTTGAAAACATTATACCAAAGTGCTGGCTTGAGCAGAAGATGCCGTCTGGTTATGGTATTTGCTTAAAAGGGAAAAATAAAGTCATTGGTTCGGTTGATTTTAATAAGCGCCATGCTGATGATGTTCTTGAAATGGGCTATCTGCTTCATCCAGATTATTGGGGTCAAGGGCTCGTGCCAGAAGCTGCGCGTGCGCTGTTGAAAGTTGGATTTACCCTACTCAATCTCCACAAAATTGAAATTGAATGTTATGGTTACAACAAAGCAAGCCAACGTATTGCTGAAAAACTAGGTTTCACCCTCGAAGCTCGAATCCGCGACCGCAAAGACGCACAAGGAAAACGTTGTGACCTGTTGCGCTATGGATTGTTGAAAAGTGAGTGGGAGGGGAGATGATGAATCTTGTTATTATTGGTGCACAAGCTTCAGGTAAGATGACGATTGGTCAAGAAATTGAAAAGATGACCAATATGACTTTGTTTCATAATCATGATCGCATTGATTTTGTTAGGCGTTTTATGGAATATGGGTCTATCTCAACTGAACTCATTCGGAAAATTAGAATGAATTTTTTTGAAGCTTTTGCTCAGAGCAATAAACCTCTTATTTTTACTGTTGTGATTGATTTTAATGATTCAAATGATATTGATTTTTTGAGACAGATTCAAGCTGTTTTTCACTCATTTAATAGAGAGGTCTTGTTTGTAGAACTTGAAACGGATTTTAACTGAACGGCTTCGGCGTAATCGTACTGAGCATCGCTTGCAGTGCAAACCATTAAAACGTGATTTGGAATGGTCTGAAAATGATATTTTGTCAACGATGACATTTGCCCAATTTAATCCAGAGAAGTCACCAGAATTTCTTAAGTATTATTATAAAATCAATAATACCGAGCTATCCGCTCGTGAATCAGCACAGCTTATTTTACAAAAATTAAATGATATTGAAAAAATGTAGAAAGGACACATTATGTCAAAAGAACTTTCACCAAAATATAACCCAGCTGAGGTTGAGGCTGGGCGTTATCAAAAATGGTTAGATGAGGATGTTTTCAAGCCTTCTGGCGATAAGAAAGCTCATCCGTATTCTATCGTTATTCCACCACCAAACGTAACTGGTAAACTTCACCTTGGTCACGCTTGGGATACTACTTTGCAAGATATTATTATCCGTCAAAAACGTATGCAAGGTTTTGATACTTTATGGCTTCCTGGTATGGACCATGCGGGGATTGCAACACAGGCAAAAGTTGAGGCACGTCTTGCTGAAGATGGTATCTCACGTTACGACCTTGGTCGTGAAAAATTCCTTGATAAAGTCTGGGAATGGAAAGATGAATATGCATCAACAATCAAACAACAATGGGGTAAAATGGGTATCTCTGTTGACTACTCACGTGAACGTTTCACTCTTGATGAAGGATTGTCAAAAGCGGTTCGTAAAGTCTTTGTTGAACTTTATAAAAAAGGTTGGATTTATCGTGGTGAATTTATCATCAACTGGGATCCAAAAGCTCGTACAGCCCTTTCTGATATCGAAGTTATCCACAAAGATGTCGAAGGTGCTTTCTACCACATGAACTACATGTTGGAAGATGGTTCACGTAGCCTTGAAGTTGCCACAACTCGTCCTGAAACAATGTTTGGTGACGTTGCCGTTGCGGTTAACCCAAATGATGACCGTTACAAAGATTTGATTGGTAAAAATGTTATCCTTCCAATCGTTAACAAAGCTATTCCAATCGTCGGTGATGAACACGCTGACCCAGAATTTGGTACTGGTGTAGTTAAAATCACTCCAGCACATGACCCTAATGACTTCTTAGTTGGTCAGCGTCATAACTTGCCACAAATCAACGTCATGAATGATGATGGTACAATGAACGAACTTGCTGGTGAATTTGCTGGTATGGACCGCTTTGAAGCTCGCAAAGCTGTCGTTAAAAAATTGGAAGAAATCGGTGCGCTTGTTGAAATCGAAAAAATGGTTCATAGCGTTGGTCACTCAGAACGTACGGGTGTGCCAGTTGAGCCACGTTTGTCAACACAATGGTTCGTTAAAATGGACCAATTGGCTAAAAATGCTATTGCTAACCAAGACACTGATGACGAAGTAAAATTCTACCCACCACGTTTCAACGATACTTTCCTTCAATGGATGGAAAACGTTCACGACTGGGTTATTTCTCGTCAATTATGGTGGGGTCACCAAATCCCTGCATGGTACAATGCTGAAGGTGAAATGTACGTTGGTGAAGAAGCTCCAGAAGGTGACGGATGGACTCAAGACGAAGACGTTCTTGATACTTGGTTTAGTTCAGCCTTATGGCCATTCTCAACAATGGGTTGGCCTGACACAGAAGCAGAGGACTTCAAGCGTTACTTCCCAACATCTACATTGGTAACTGGTTATGATATCATCTTCTTCTGGGTGTCACGTATGATTTTCCAATCATTGGAATTCACAGGACGCCGTCCATTTGAAAACGTGCTTATCCACGGTCTTATTCGTGACGAGCAAGGACGTAAAATGTCTAAATCACTTGGTAACGGTATTGATCCAATGGATGTTATCGAGAAATACGGTGCTGACGCGCTTCGTTGGTTCTTATCAAATGGTTCTGCACCAGGTCAAGACGTTCGTTTCTCTTACGAAAAAATGGACGCTGCTTGGAACTTCATTAACAAAATCTGGAACATTTCTCGTTACATTTTGATGAACAATGAAGACCTTACGCTTGACCAAGCTAGCGCAAATGTTGACAAAGTTGTTGCTGGTACGGCTGGTAACGTAACTGACCGCTGGATTCTTCACAACTTGAATGAAACAATTGCCAAAGTTACTGAAAACTTTGATAAATTTGAATTTGGTGTAGCTGGTCACATCCTTTACAACTTCATCTGGGATGAATTTGCTGACTGGTACGTTGAATTGACTAAAGAAGTGCTTTATAGCGACAACGAAGACGAAAAAGTTATCACTCGTTCAGTTCTTCTTTACACACTTGATAAGATTCTTCGTTTGCTTCACCCAATCATGCCATTTGTTACTGAAGAAATCTTTGAACAAATTTCTGAAGGTTCAATTGTAACTGCTGAATACCCAACAGTTAATCCAGCATTTGAAAATGAAGCTGCGCACAAAGGTGTTGAAAGCCTTAAAGACCTTATCCGTGCTGTCCGTAACGCACGTAGCGAGGTGAATGTTGCTCCAAGTAAACCAATCACACTTCTTGTGAAAACAAGCGATAAAGAATTGGAAGACTTCTTTAACAGCAATGTGAATTATATCAAGCGCTTCACAAATCCTGAAAAACTAGAAATTTCTTCTGACATTGAAGCACCAGAATTGGGAATGTCTAGCGTTATCACAGGCGCTGAAATCTTCTTGCCACTTGCTGACCTTCTTAACGTTGAAGAAGAATTGGCACGTCTTGACAAAGAACTTGCTAAATGGCAAAAAGAATTGGACATGGTGGCACGCAAACTCGGCAACGAAAAATTCGTCGCTAACGCTAAACCAGAAGTTGTCCAAAAAGAACGCGACAAACAAGTCGATTACCAAGCCAAATACGACGCAACAGTCGCTCGTATCGAAGATATGAAAAAATTGGTGAAATAATCCTAAAAAGCACGGTTAATCGTGCTTTTTAATATATAAAATTTTAACTTGTCACTTGACAAAAATAGGTGAAAATTGCTATCCTGGTATAAGGTGAAAATACGATGAATATAATTGATTTATTTAGTGGAGCTGGAGGATTGACCGAAGGTTTTAGAGGTTCAAATTTTAATATATTAGGGCATGTTGAAAAAGATGCTTCTGCTTCAAAAACATTAATGTTGAGAGAGGTTTATCATTACTTAAAGAGTCAAAAAAATCTTTCAATATATAAGAGTTTTATGGATAGAGAAATCTCCTTAGAGGAATTATTTTTTAAAGTCCCTAAAAAAGTATTGGATAAAACTATCAATTTAGAGATAAATGATCAGAATTTGAGTAATATTTTTAACTATTTTGATAATTTTTTAGGAAACGTAGATGGGATTATCGGTGGACCTCCTTGTCAGGCTTATTCTACGATTGGTAGAGCTAGAAATGCAGGTAAGAAAGATTCAGATGGGCGAATTTACTTGTATAAGTACTATATTAAATTTTTAAAGAGATATAATCCAAAGTTTTTTGTTTTTGAGAATGTAAAAGGATTATTGAGTTTTAAAGATTCAACTGGTGAGAAATTACTCCCAAAGATGGAAATGGAATTTTTAGAAGCAGGTTATAGTATAGAGTATAAAATCTTAAATACTAAAGATTTTGGTGTACCTCAGTCAAGAGAGAGGTTAATTATTTTTGGTGTTCAAAAAAAATATAAAGGAGTTACAAATAATTTTTTTGAACAGCTTGAAGAGTTAGTTGAACCTGAAGTTAGTGTCCGAAGTGCTTTTAAAGATTTACCTTTTTTAACGTCTGGAGAAGAAAATAATTTTTATTTACCGATTAGTAATGAGTATATAGTGAAGTACTTTAGACAGGATGATAATCTTCCGCTAACTCAAAATATTTCTAGGAAGAATAATAGTAATGACTTGAAAATTTATCGCTTAGTTGCAAAAGCAAAGAGTAGAGGTAAGAATCTCAAGTATGATGAACTAGATACAACTTTGCAAACTCACCGACACACAGATAAATTCTTGGATAGATTCAAGGCACTTTCTTGGGATTCCCCTTCTCATACTATAGTTGCACATATAGCAAAGGATGGTCATCATTATATACATCCTGATATTAAGCAAAATCGTTCGATTACTGTTAGAGAAGCTGCACGCTTGCAAGGGTTCCCTGATAGCTACTATTTTTTAGATTCACGGACAAGTGCATTTACACAAATAGGTAATGCTGTACCACCTATATTTAGTAGAAAAGTAGCAGAAGCTATTGTAAACTTAGGAGATTTCTAACTAAAAATGGTCAACAATCTAGTTGACCATTTTTAGTTATTCATATCATCAAATGCATACATAAGTTGAGGGGAAACACAATTCCAAATTGTTTTTAATGTATCAAATTGAGGAAAATTTTCTGCATCATGCATTAATAAATCTAGGTGTCTATTAACTTTATTATTTTCAAATTCATCAATTAAGCTACTCACTCTACGATTATTAATTTTACCATGTTTTGATAATAGTTGTACCATTATTTTGTATTTAATTGCGAAAGCAAGAGTATCAATTTCGCTTTCGTCTTTGGGAAGTTTACAATTATAATTTTTTTCTTTAATTATGTCAGTAGCCTCTTGAAAATTTTTTCTAAGGTATATTGTTGTGGTGCTTTCAATCATTGCTCGTAGTAATAAACCTTGAGTTAGTATGAAACGATTAACTTCTTTTTCTTCAGCAGCCTCTAACATTTCTTCTCGTAACATTTTTATCTTAGTGCCAACATAACTAGGAACAGTGAAGTTCTTAGGAATCAATTCTTTGTAGACACTATGATCTTTTTTATAGGATTGGGTTGACTTCGTTACAGTGTCAAGAATTTTTTGTTTGTCGGAATCAGAGATAGTAATATTGTCATCTTCTAATTTTTCACTGATATTATTTATGACTTTAGAATCTTCAACTGAAAGGTTTGTTTGTGTAATAATGTGATTTCTTTTGATGGTATTTTTAGATCTAACATCTCTAGCTTTTTTACGTTTTTGCTTCCATTCACGTTGAATAATACCAATCAACTTGTTGAGATTACTTTTTATATTTAATAATTCTTCATCGGCTTCCCAGCGAATAGATTGTCTATCTGTTGAAATAAAGTCTTTAAAATTATCATCATCTAAGTAGTCTATATTGAAATATCCAACAGCATATGTATAGAAGTAGTCGTTTGATCGATTATCAAACTGCGTAGTAGACTGTTCACTAGCCAGTTTTCCCCTCGATAAAACCGAAAAACCTTGTTTGTTAGCTGCTAAAGGAGTTTTCTTGGTAAAGACAACTCCTGTAATACCATATTTTTTTAGTATTTGGATAACATTTCTGGATTGACTACTTTTTATATTTAAAAAATCTTCAGGGAAATTAAAAGTAAATTCAGTTTCCCCTTTTTTAGGTTGAATACTTTTTATGAATGCTTTTTCATCTAGTGTGAAAGTAGTTCCATCATTAGAAGTTAGCGTGACTAAAAAATCTTCACGAGAATATTTATTAAAACGCTTTGAAAGACTATCATATAGGGTATCCAATTTTGTTATGTTTTTTAAGGTTACATCTTTAATTGTTATTTTAGTACCATTTTTTTCTGAAGTATCATCATTATATAGAAGAGTTTTTGGGTGATATGTAGTTTCAGAAGAATTTTGAATTTTTTTATAGTTTAACTCGAAAGAATTTCGCTTTCCATTCTGTATGCTATCGATTATAATTGTATCAGCAATACCAAATAAGGCCAATTTCCCTAATCCTTTTTTTCCAGTTACTTTTCTTCCTAATTTTGAGAGTCCATATTCTTTTGTTTCTTTATTTTCAATATCCGACAATCTTCTATTGCGGGCAATGGTTAGGAAATTTTCGTTTAATTCTTTTGCAGACATACCATTACCATCATCAGATACGATAATTATCTTTTTTTTATAGTCAATTGAAATTTGAACATTATGACTATCCGCATCCCAAGAATTACTAATCAGTTCGGCTATTGCTTGTGGAAGCTGTTTATATAGACCAATACCAAGATGTTGAATAGTTGCTGCATGATAATTTAATGAAAATTCTTCCGACATATAAATACTCCTAGAATTTATGTTAAACTTAGTATATCATAAATATTTTATAAAATTATAGTTAATTCATATTTTTTTAATATATATACTATTGTAGAATTACAAAAGGAGTCCCTATGTCATTTGAATCGGATATTTTTAGGAAGAAGCGGGTGGTGTTTGAGCGCTTGGTTCCATTTGGTTTTCAGAAATCACAGGGTGGTTATGAGTTCCGCGAAACTATTTTGGACGGCGCTTTTGAAGTGCGTGTCCATGTTGTGGCAGATGGGGAGGTGTCAACTCATGTGATTGATACTGATTTGAACGAGGAATATCTTGCCATTCATGTGGCGCAAGCAATGGGAAATTTTGTTGGGCAAGTCAGAGAAGCTTATCTTGCGGTGCTTGAACGTGTGGCGGCAGCTTGCTTTGAAGCTCTGCCATTTCTCAATCCACAAACCAATCGTCTCGCACACTATTTGCAAGCGACATATGGCGATATGTATGACTATCCCTTTGAAAAATATCCTGAGTTTTCGTCTTACCGTTATCCGCAGAATCATAAGTGGTATGCGTTGATTATGACGGTTGCGCGTGGAAAGTTGGATTTGGGCGATGAAACGTGGTCAAAAGAGGCGTTGGAACAGAAAATCGAGATTATCAATATCAAAGTTAACCCAAAAGACTTGCCTCGATTGCTTGAAATAAGCGGCATTTACTCGTCTTACCATATGAGCAAGAAATCGTGGGTGTCGCTAGTGCTGGACGAGACGGTTTCGGATGATTTGCTTTTTTCTTTGGTGGAAAATAGCAGAGCTTTAGTTGCAGGGAAAAGTCTTGGGAGCTTATCTGGACCTGATTATTGGATTATCCCTGCCAATCTGAAATATTACGATATCGATGCGGAATTTGCTGCAAATTCGATTATTAATTGGACACAAAAAGCCAGTATTAAAGCGGGTGATTATGTTGCCATTTATATTACGGCACCAACACGTGCCCTTCGCTACCTTTGCCGTGTCTTAGAATCCGACATTCCAAACAGCGGTTATCGAGAAGAAAAATCAATTAAAAAACTAATAAAAATTGAGCTATTGCAAACTTTTTCGGATAGTCAATTTCCAATCGCTGTGCTGAAAGAATGTGGTGTCACTAACATTCGTGGACCACGCCGTATGACAAAAGAATTAATTACCTTGATTGATTCGAATATAAAATCGTAAAATCTTGTGCGAAAGTGCAAGATTTTTTGTGTTCTATTTAAAAAATTGAAAGAATATTGCAAAAAAACTTTGAAGATGTATACTTTTAAAAACGGGGGAGATTTATTATATGAAAAAAGTAGAACAGAAAATGCTAGTTTGCTTGTTTCAAGCAACGTCATTTCAAAAATTGGAGATGTTTTATTTGATTATGTTAAAAATTCATTCTTAGCTAGTTTGAATATGAATTCAATGGTGTTAGTTGAGGGATATCAATCACTTGAAAACATTATTGGAGTCCTTTTTAATCTTTTTGGTGGTGTGATTGCTGACCGTTTTCGTTGAAAGAAAATCATCATTTTGAGCGATTTTTTAAGTGGTCTAGCTTGTATAGCCTTGTCATTTATCAGTGATAATACGTGGCTAATTTATACGATTATTGCAGCCAATGTGTTTTTGGCATTTTTATCATCTTTTTCAACACCCGCTTATAACGCTTTTACGAAAGAAGTGGTGGAAAAAGACAATATTGCTTTACTAAATTCTTACTTGCAAACAGCGGCTACGGTTGTCAAGATTGTGATTCCAATCGTTGTGGTCGGTGTTTATCGCTTTACTTTTGGATGGTGTTTCCTTTATATTATCAAGCATCATTGTAGCCTTTGTTTCTCAGATTTTAGAAGAAAATACAAAAAACAGTCATTTTTCAATGGCTAGTATTTTTCAGGATTTAATCAGTGGCTTTCGTTATTTGGCACAAAAACGCCAAGTTTCGGTTTTGATTGCTCTATCGGCTTCTGTGAATTTTTTTATGGCTGCTTATAACCTATTACTGCCTTACAGCAACCAAATGTTCTCGAAAATTACTGAGAATATTTACGGAACATTTTTGACAGCTGAAGCGGTTGGTGGGCTTATTGGTGCTCTTATCAGCGGTAGGGTTAATAAAAAATTATCAACTGACTTGTTAATGACTTTCTTGGCAGTTGCTGTTTTATTTCTTGGTTTAGCACCAATTTTGTATCATATTTTTCCAAATGTTGTTTTTCTGGTGCTATCACCAGCTTTTTGTAGCATCTTTTTCACTTGTTCAAAGAGAAGTTGATAGTGATGATTTGGGAATTGTCTTTACAATAGCGGTGCTCTTTATATCTCTTGGAACAGCTATTTTTACAATCATATTGCGCCTAGACTACGAATTTAATTATCAATTCGTTGGTTTAGCAGTAATCATCTTATCTCTCATTTTCTTGATGTTACTACCCTCAAAAGGTTCCCCAAACCTTTTTGATGTCAAGCTTCACTTGACTCTATTTCCCACCTTGAAAGATTCCCCAAATCTTTCGAGCCATGCGGGGGTGAGTTATAAAGGTTCGGGGAACTTTTATAATCGGGAAATAAAGCTTACGAAGTAAGTATCAAAAACGGTCTTGGAATAGACCGTTTTAGGTCAGCAACTAGAAACTAAGACTTGCTGAGAAATCGAATTTCTCTGAAATTACCGATTCGCCTTTTAATTTCTAGGCTCATGAATAAAGTCTCCACTGGAGACTCTATTTGTCTCATTCCCTTTTAGTTATTCAAATGTTTAATATCATTTTCTAGTAAGTCACTCAAGATGTGAACGAGTTCGTCTTGGGAAATGTTATTTGGCTGTGCCAGCCAGTTGATATAGACACCCATAATGCCATTTGAAATGTATCTGATTTTGATTTTATTTGATGTTGTTTGATTAGAAGAAAGGTAGTAGTGAGTTAAACCATTTTCTAAAATATCTGTAAAATCTTTGATGAGATAGGCGTAAGATTTTTGCTTTGCAATGGTTTGATAAAATTTGAAATTAGCTTGCATGACTTGATTCAACTCATTAAAAAAGATAAAAAAATCGAAATCATTCTGTTGCTTGAGGATGTCGTCTAACTGATTACTGACATCGTCAATGATGTCATGATAAACATCAAAGGTCGTATCATAGTGCAAATAAAACGTTTTACGGTCAATATTAGCTGATTTGGCTAACTCTGTTATGGTGATATTGTCCATTTCCTTTCTCTGTAATAAGTCGATAAACGCCTGACGAATGTTATACTTCGTGCGCGCTTTTTGTTCACTTCGTTTCATATTGATACCCCAATTTTTCACATTCTGTGGAACAATGCCCAGATTTTAAAAAGCTGTCATTGTTTTGCCATTTGCTATTCATTATAATACTCACATGTAGAATCTTCAACAAGAAGAGATAAAAGGAGAATTCAAATGGTTTTTGACACATTATTTAATGCGTATCCGCAAGGTGACGTTACGTTACAAGATTTTGTGACAGCTTTAACGCCTGGTGCGCCCAATTTTATGTTGACTTTAACAACTGTTCTTATCACGTTTGTGTTGGGATTTTTAGTTTATATTTATTCTTTCGTGTTGGTGGATAGAGAAAAAAGTGGTCCTTATCCATTATGGATGCACACTTTTTATTGTGCAGCAGATTTTATGGGAATCTGGGTGTTTTTAGCAGCCTATCAAAATTATCACCATTTTTGGTTCTTTCTATTAGGCGTAATTGGTGAGATTGTTTGGGTTGGTTTTGAATTCTACTGTCTTTGGCGAGCGGTTACCTATGAAAGAAAAGAAATTTGGGGCGATAAAGTGACTCTCAAAAAAGCAATTTTTGATTGCTGTTTACAAGTCTTAATTTTCTTTGTCAGCCTTAATCTTCTGCGAGTAGAGTTGCATGATACCTCGATGTTTAAATTCTGGATTTTTACGCAAGTTATTATCTGCTCTGTTCCAGGACTGTTTTGGGAAAAGCGTGGAACACGTATTGGAGCAAGCTGGCAGTTGAATATTGTCCTTGTTTTGGTGGCTATTATGTCTTTCAATCCATGGAATATGTGGGCACTAATTAGTCCGCAATTTTTCTCTCTTAGTAATAATCCTTGGTATTACTTTGTTGGGCTAGTTACTCTTATGTTTGCTCTGAGAGGCTGTTATATCTATGCAAAATTACCTCAAAAACCGAAATATCTACCAGATGGCAGCAAAACGATTTTTTAGAAAACTTTTGAAAATTATAACAGTTATTAAAAAAGAATCATTTTAACAATATAAAAAGACTTTGAAGAAGATTGCACACACAACTTTTTCAGGTCTTTTTTCTTATATTTTTTTGATAAAAATGACTGAAATTCCTTGATATTATTGACTTGTTTCAAATGTATGTAAGGTTTTCTGACATAAACTTAAAAATATTGTAGAAATTTTCAAAAAAGTATTTATTTTTTAAAAGCTTAGGTGTATAATAGCTCTATCGTTGTAAAAGCGGTCACGAAATACAAAATTATCTCACTATCCTTATTTATCATTTTGGTATTTCAATAAAAAATTTTTAAGGAGGAGCATATGAAGAAAAGCTTTATTCATCAACAGCAGGAGATTTCTTTTGTCAAGAATACTTTCACTCAATATTTGATTGATAAACTTGACATCGTTGAAGTGCAAGGACCTATTCTCAGTCAGGTCGGGGATGGTATGCAAGATAATTTGAATGGTATTGAAAATCCTGTATCAGTGCACGTAAAACGTATTCCTGATGCTGAATATGAAGTTGTTCATTCACTTGCTAAGTGGAAACGTCATACCTTAGCACGTTTTGGCTTCAATGAAGGAGAAGGGCTTTTCGTACACATGAAAGCTCTCCGACCAGACGAAGAAGAATTAGATCCAATTCACTCTATTTATGTTGACCAATGGGATTGGGAAAAAGTTATTCCAAATGGTCGTCGTAACATCGAGTATTTAAAAGAAACGGTTGAACAAGTTTACAAAGCTATTCGTTTGACAGAATTAGCTGTTGAAGCTCGTTTTGATATCGAAGCTGTTTTGCCTAAGAAAATCACATTCATTCACACAGAAGAATTGGTAGAACGTTACCCAGATTTGACACCGAAAGAACGTGAAAATGCTGCTGCTAAAGAATTTGGAGCAATTTTCCTTATCGGTATTGGTGGTATTTTGCCAGATGGTCAACGTCATGATGGTCGTGCACCTGACTACGATGACTGGACTTCTGAATCAGAAAATGGTTACCACGGTCTTAATGGTGATATCATTGTTTGGAATGAAGCTTTGGATTCTGCTTTTGAATTATCATCAATGGGTATTCGTGTTGACGAGGAAGCTCTCAAACGTCAAGTTAAAATCACTGGTGACGAAGATCGTTTGCAACTAGAATGGCATAAAGCTCTTCTTAATGGTCTCTTCCCACTTACTATCGGTGGTGGTATCGGTCAATCTCGTATGGCAATGTTCTTGCTCCGTAAGAAACATATCGGAGAAGTTCAATCAAGTGTTTGGCCGAAAGAAGTTCGTGACACTTACGAAAATATTCTTTAAGTAGAAGAAATCTTATTTTAAGGACTAAGAAAAGTCGGCTAGGATAACTAGTCGGCTTTTTGATTTTGGGAATAGAAAAAGTTGTTAGAGCGATTTTCTAACAACTTTTGTAAAATTATTTAAATTAAATTGCTTACCAAGGAAGACCTGCTGCAGCAATTTCAGCTTTTGAAGCGTATTGTCCATTTGGACGATGCCATCTGCCACGAGCATCTCTAGAATATCCACTAGCAGCTTGTTGTTGTGCCTGTTGAGCCGCTGCCTGTTCTTGTGCTTGGCGTGCAGCTTCTTCGGCTGCAGCTTGTTCTTGAGCCTGTCTAGCCTCTTCGGCTTTTCTTGCTTCTTCAGCTTGAGCCGCTTCCTCGGCTTCTTTAGTCTCAATAGCTGAAACAACGGCGTTAATACGATTGTTAAAATCACCTTTTTTAGCTGTGTCTGTTACCGCATCAACTTTATTTTTAGCATCGTCAACATTTTCACGAGTTTGATTAGCTTCTAAGTTTGCAACAGCAGTTTCAGCCGCTGCCTGAGCTGTCTCTTCTTGTTTTTGTGTTTCTATCGCAGTCTTGACAGTTGCGATACGTTTTTTAAGTTGTTTTTTGACTTTCTTATTTTTTACGGCTTTAACTTTTTTTGGTAGCTAAATCAAGATTTTCTTGGGTCTGGTCCTTTTCAAGTTGTTTAACAGCTTTTTTTGCTGCTTTAGTAGCTTTATCGTCTTTTTTGGTGGTTTTACTTTTAGACTTAGTATCCGCTAAAACAACATGATTGTTTTCGACTGGTGTTGTTAAAAGTCCTTGGTCTTGAGAGACTCCGATGAGGGCAGTTGCCATTAATAATATGGCGAGTTTCATTTTCTTCTTCATGTTTGATTCCTCCTGAAAAACTTTGAATGATGAAATTTTTACACTAAAAGAATACCATTTTGAAATAAGTCTGTAAATCTCTTTTTAAGGAAAAATTAAGTAAAAAATACTATAAAAAAGCCGCTAGAGCAATCTCTAACGACTTTTGTAAAATAATCTATTATTCAAAACCACAGAGTGTTAAACCTAAGTCTTGTGCTTCTGATAAGCTAACTGGTGTAGTGCTTTTTGAGCGATTTAAGCCACGGCAATTTGGGTTGAGGTGGTAGTGGCTACCAGTTCTTGTAATGTAAACTGTTGTGGTATCTCCTGGTTGGGCAGCTGCTTGATTTTGTTGTTGCTGTGCCTGTTTAGCAGCTTCGGCTTCTTTGGCTTCGATAGCTGAAACAACAGCGTTGATACGGTTGTTGAAAGCTTCCTTTTTAGTTGAATTATTTACCGCATTAACTTTATTTTTAGCGTCATCAATGTTATCACGCGATTGGTTATTTTCAAGGTTTTTAACCGCAGTTTCTGCTTTATCTTCTAATTCTTTTTCTTTTTTAGTTTCAATGGCTGTTTTGACAGTTGCGATACGCTTTTGAAATTTCTCTTTTTTGTCAGCGTCTGTAATAGCGTCAACTTTACTTGTTGCTAAATCAAGATTAGCCTGCGTTTGGTCTTTTTCGAGATTTTTTACGGCAGTTTCTGCACTGTTTTCAATCTCTTTAGTCTTTTGAACTTCTTTTTTGCCAACTTCGATATAATCAGCATTTTTTTCTTTAAAATCAGCCAGATCATCTTGGCTATCTTTTAAGTCTGATTTGGCTTGTTTGACATCTTGGCTAAGCTGTTCAATCTTATCCTCTGCTTGGGATAATTCTTGACTTTGGTTACCTTGACTAGAAAAACTAGCAATCAATAATACCGATAAAATGGTAATGGCAAGATTTTTCTTGTCTTTAAAGAATGTTTTAAAATTCATCATAACTCCTTTATCCTAAAAACCTTTGATAATTAAAATTACCACAACAATCATATCAAATCTCATTTTTAGTGTAAAGATGACCTAATCATTTTTTAAGTTATTTTATTTGAATTTTGCTATAATAGTTGTTATGAGAGTTGTAGCAGGAAAATTTGGTGGGCGTCCTTTAAAGACGCTAGATGGAAAAATTACGCGCCCGACAACAGACAAGGTTAAAGGTGCTATTTTTAATATGATTGGTCCATTTTTTGATGGTGGACGTGTTTTAGACTTGTTTTCTGGTAGTGGAAGTCTAGCGATTGAAGCTATTTCACGCGGAATGGATGAAGCTGTGCTGGTTGAACGCAACCGTCAAGCGCAAGCTATTGTTTTAGAAAATATCAAAATGACAAAGTCTGAGCAGCAATTTCACTTGTTAAAAATGGATGCTAATAAGGCAATTGGCGTTGTTAGTGGACAGTTTGATTTGGTACTTTTAGACCCACCATACGGTAAGGAAGAAATTGTCAAAAATATTACGGAATTAGAAGAAGCAGGGCTTTTGTCTGAGGATGTCATGCTGGTTTGTGAGACGGATAAGGCTGTTGATTTACCAGAAGAAATTTCAAATTTTGGCATCTGGAAACAAAAAACATATGGCATTAGTAAGGTTACGGTATATGTTAGGTAGAATTGAGTGATTTTATCACTAATGGAGGCAATATGGCTAAAATTGGTTTATTTACGGGGTCTTTTGACCCTGTGACAAATGGGCATCTTGATATCATAGCGCGTGCAAGCAAGTTGTTTGATACACTTTTTGTGGGCATTTTTTACAATAAAGATAAGAATGGCTTCTTTAGTGTTGAAGAGAGACGGCAGATGTTAGAAGAAGCACTGCAAGAATTTCCAAACGTAAAAGTGATTACAGCGCGTGATTCTTTGGTGGTGGATATTGCCAAGCGTTTAGAAGTTGGTTATCTCGTGCGTGGTCTCCGTAATGGGAAAGATTTAGAGTACGAGGCTGATTTAGCGTTTTATAATCATTATCTGGCGTCAGAGATTGAGAGTGTTTTTTTATTGAGCTCTCCTGATTTGGTTCATGTCTCATCAAGTCGCATCCGTGAATTGATTTATTTCTATTCAGATATTTCAGATTTTGTACCAACAAGTGTTGTCAAAAAAGTGGAGGAAAAATATGGCAATCTTAAAAAGATTTAAAGAGATTTTGAAAAAGTTGGGTCGTATTTTATATCGCTTTAAGTGGTGGATATTAGGTGTTGTAGGCATTGTTTTCTTACTATTTAGCTTGTTGTATCCGCTTGATTACTATATTGAAATGCCTGGTGGTGCTTATGATATTCGTAGCGTTTTAACGGTTGATAATAAGGAAGATGACGAAGATGGCTCTTATAATTTTGTGGCTGTCACGGTTAGTCAGGCGACCTTGGCACAATTGGTTTATGCTTGGTTAACTCCCTACACAGAAATTTCGACAGTCGCAGATGTGACTGGTGGTTATAGTAATGCTGATTATCTTCGTATCAATGAGTATTACATGGAAACCTCTCAGAATACAGCGACTTATCAAGCCTTAACATTGGCAGGAAAGGAAGCAACGCTTGATTATCAAGGGGTTTATGTTTTAAATGTTAGTGATAATTCGACGTTTAAAGGGATTTTGAATATCTCTGATACGGTAACTGGGGTTAACGGTCAGACATTTAACAGCTCGGCAGAATTAATGGCCTATGTGGCTGATTTGGATTTAGGGTCTGAAGTAACTGTTCAATATACATCAGACGGCGAAGCAAAAGAAGCCACAGGAAAAATTATTGAATTGTCAAATGGAAAAAATGGTATCGGAATCGGTTTGGTAGATCATACGTCGGTGTCATCAGATGTTGATGTTAATTTTGATACGAGTGGTGTTGGTGGTCCAAGTGCTGGTTTGATGTTTACGCTTGATATTTATGACCAATTAAACAGTGAAGATTTGCGTAAAGGTCGTAAAATTGCTGGTACAGGTACGATTGAATCAGATGGTTCAGTCGGGGATATTGGTGGCGCAGCACTTAAAGTTGTTGCTGCTGCTAAAGCTGGTGCAGATATTTTCTTTGTTCCAAATAACCCTGTGGATGAGGAAACATTGAAAAAAGACCCAGATGCGAAAACGAACTATGAAGAAGCTGTCGCAGCTGCTAAAGACCTCGATACCGATATGAAAATCGTTCCAGTCACAACTGTTCAAGAAGCAATTGACTATCTGCGAAATAATGATTAAAAAGAAAACATCTCTGTGAATACGGAGATATTTTTTGTTCACTTTAAATTAATTTTTTCTTAAGTTTCATTGGGTAAAATTCCCTTAAAATATGGCAGTAGATTAGTAACAATAGATAGGAGGGAGTTATGACGAACTGGCAAAAGCGATTTGTGATTTGGTTTAATCTTGCCATTTTATTTATTTTTTTAGATGTGACTTTGTTGATATTTATTCGGTCGATTAATAGTCATGGTGTTTATCAGACAATGCAAATGAAATGGCTAACGTTCTCAATGTGGATTCTCTGTTATGCTTTTGTTTGGACGTGTCAGGGTGTGGGGTATATGTTTTTTAAACATATTAAACAAGTAAGAAAACAAGAAGATAGGCATGTGATTTAATATGAGATAATGAGTTGGATTTACAGAATCTGATTCATTTTTTATGCTTAGTTTAATAAAAATAATATTTTAAAAATTCTTTGCAGAACTAATTGGGACATTTGTTTTTCTTGGGACAGGAGCAGCTGTCTTGGGTGGCGGAGCAGATAGTGTTGTTGGCTATACGTCGATTGCATTAGCATTTGTTTTAACGATTGTGATTTTTGCTTACAGTATTGGTATAGTTTCTGGTTTTTTGTGATAAAAATGGCTTAAAAACGCTAGAATATCACTATTTACGCGGAAAATGCTATAATAAAATTATGACAGAAAAGCTAACGATTTTACATTTAAATGATTGGCATTCGCATTTTGAAACCTATCCAAAATTAAAACGATTCTTCCAAGATTATGCTGACCAAGATGCTGAGGTTATCAAGATTGATGTTGGTGACAATATTGATTGTTGGCATCCGATGACCGATGCAACGCAAGGAAAATATAATGTTCAATTGATGAATGAGCTAGGCATTGATTTTGCGACAATTGGGAATAACGAAGGCATTGGACTGGCTAAAACGATGCTCAATCAAGTCTACGAAAATGCTAATTTTGATGTGATTTTAGGAAATTTAGAGGATGAAGCTGGACGTCCAACGTGGGCTAAGCCTTACAAGATTTATAAGACAGCTCTTGGGACAAAGATTGTCTTTTTAGCCTACACTTTTCCTTATTACCTAACGTATCATCCAGGTGGTTGGCAAGTGCTGGACCCAATCACATGCTTAAATCGTGATTTGGAAATTCCAGAGGTCAAATCAGCAGATTTCCATATTTTATTGAGTCATCTAGGTTTGCCATTTGATGAAAAAATCACCGCAGAAGTGCCAGAAATTGACTTGATTATTGGTGCTCACACGCATCATGTCTTTGAGGACGGTGCTTGTCTTAACAGCACTTATTTAGCGGCCGCTGGAAAATATGGTCAGTTTGCTGGTGAAATCAACTTGACCTTTGAGCACCATGAACTGAGCGATATCACCATCCATGCCCACGAAACGAGTCATATGCTAAGTAAGCCTAGTGATAAAGAATGGATAGAAACAGTTGAAGTGAATGGTCGCAAGCTGTTAAGCCAAGAAGTAGTCAAATCTTTTGACCATGAATTGAGCCTTGATGAGTCACGTCAAATCGTTATGGCAGCAATGAAAGAATACGCTAATGCAGATATTGCCATGATAAATTCTGGTTTAGTGGTGACCCCATTTTCTAAAAATGTCACTAAGGATACACTACACCATTCCTTACCACATCAAATGCGCTTGGCAAGATTAGAAGTGACGACTGACGAATTAATGACAATTTGCCAAGATGTCTTTTCACAAGCAGAATTGTTAGCTAATCAACAAATCCGTGGCATGGGCTTTCGCGGAAAAGAATTTGGTAGGGTTTTGACTAGCGGCTTTGATTACAAAAATGGAAAAATAGTGTATAATGAAAAGGTTACGAATGAAAAGGACACTATCAGTTTAGTCTTGGTTGATCAATATTACTTTGCGCGTTATTTTGAGACCATAAAATCTCACCAAGCAGAGTTACTTTTTCCTGAATTACTACGTGAACTGGTAGAGACCTACCTTAAAAAATAATATGAATTTTAGCGATTAAGAGAGGAGACCGATGAGAAAAGATATCTCTCCTGAAATGTACAATTACAATAAATTTCCTGGTCCGCAATTTGTGGCGTTTTCTGACCGTGTCAAGAGTGATGATATTGAATTGTTAATTTTGGAAAATGAGAAGAATGCTTTTGATGCAACTGTTTTTAGTCAACGTTTTTCAGAAATTTTACTAAAATACGATTATATTGTCGGTGATTGGGGAAATGAACAGTTACGTTTGAAGGGATTTTACAAGGATGACCGAGATGTTAAGAAAACAAATCGCATCTCACGTCTAGACGATTACATTAAGGAATATTGTAATTTTGGTTGTGCTTATTTTGTGCTTGAAAATTTAGAGCCTCGTCGTGTTAAATCTGACGACGATAAACCAACGAAACGTCATAAATCACAAAAGCGCTCCTCACAGAAAAAGAAATCAGAACCTAAAAAATCTGATCGCTCGGCAAATAAACATTTTAAGAGTCAAAAACGTAAAGATACAAAAGTACGTGGTGAACGTCAACAAAAACGAGAACAACAAAAAGAAATTCAATCGGTAAAAAAACAATTTGTGATTCGCCGAAAAGAGAAATAGGAAGGATTTGGTATTTACAGAATGCAAACAGAAACTAAGGATATGAAGCCCTCGATTTACGCTTTAACACGTGATGAATTGATTGAATGGGCAATCGAACACGGGGAAAAGAAATTCCGTGCGACGCAACTTTGGGATTGGCTTTACCGTAAACGCGTCCAATCTTTTGAAGAAATGACAAATATCTCAAAAGATTTTATTGCTGTTTTGAATGAAAACTTCTGCGTGAATCCTTTGAAACAACGTGTGATTCAAGAAGCTTCTGACGGAACAGTTAAATATTTGTTTGAATTGCCTGATGGTATGTTGATTGAAACAGTATTGATGCGCCAGCATTATGGTTTATCAGTCTGTGTGACATCACAAGTTGGTTGTAACATAGGTTGCTCATTCTGCGCTAGTGGATTGCTTAAAAAGCAACGTGATTTGACAAGTGGTGAAATCACATCACAAATCATGATGGTGCAAAAATATTTTGATGAACGTGGTCAAGATGAGCGCGTGAGTCACGTGGTTGTTATGGGAATTGGTGAACCATTTGACAATTACAACAATGTTTTGCGCTTCCTACGTACGATTAATGATGACAATGGCTTAGCAATTGGTGCGCGTCATATTACGGTTTCAACATCAGGTTTAGCACATAAAATCCGTGATTTTGCCCACGAAAGCTTGCAAGTGAACCTTGCTGTGTCACTTCATGCGCCAAACAACGAATTGCGTTCACAAATCATGCGTGTTAACCGTTCATTCCCACTTGAAAAACTTTTTGCAGCGATTGAATATTACGTTGAAACAACAAATCGTCGTGTGACATTTGAGTATATCATGCTAAATGAAGTCAATGATTTTCCAGAAAATGCGCAAGAATTGGCTGATTTGACGAAGAAAATCCGCAAGTTGTCTTATATTAACTTGATTCCGTACAATCCAGTATCAGAGCATGACCAATACAGCCGTTCAAGTAAAGAACGTGTAGCTGCTTTTTACGATGTTCTCAAGAAAAATGGGGTTAACTGTGTCGTTCGTCAAGAACACGGAACTGATATTGATGCAGCTTGTGGGCAGTTGCGCTCAAATACTATGAAACGTGACCGTCAAAAAGCCGTTGCTGAAAAAACAAAGTAATGATGTCAAGATTTTTGAATAAGACTGCTGAATTAACGCCATTGGGACGTCGGATTATAAAGGTGCTTGTGGTTTTATACGCCATAGCCATTTGTTTGATGTGCTTTAGCCCACAAACGACCATTGATGGCATTGAAACACCAAATATCATTTATTACGGTCGTTTACGTCTCTTGCTTGTGCCGTTTAACACGTTTGTTGGGTTTAGCCAATTAGACGGATTTTTGGAGATTTTTTGGGTAATTGCGCAAAATGTGATGAATATTTTTCTGCTTTTTCCCTTAATGCTAGGCGTGATAGCATTATGTCCGAAATTGAGAACGTGGCAAAGAGCTACGTTATTGGCGTTTATTATCAGTCTTTGCATTGAAACTACGCAGATTGTGGTGGATTTGCTGTACAATGCTAATCGTGTTTTTGAAATTGATGACCTTTGGACAAATACCTTGGGTGGTTTGCTAGCCTTTTTAGCTTATCAGTGGTTTGTCAAACGATATCAGAAATATCAAAGAGAAAATTAGGTTATAAAGAGTGAGATGACTATTTTCCAATGAATAGTCATCTCACTCTTTTTTTATTGAAGTCGTGTTTTAGTTTGCGTGGTGTGAAATAATGCTAAGATGAGTTGATGAGGAAATACAACTTGACTTAGAGTTCACTCCAAGGTGTATAATAGCAGCTAGAAAGCAGGTTTTATGAAAATTATAAAAGATCTCTGGTGGTTTTTTCGTCAGGAGAAAAGGCGCTATCTGATTGGGATTATTTCTCTGAGTTTGGTGGCGGTTTTAAATCTTATTCCACCTAAAGTTATGGGAACGGTTATCGACCGTGTGACGGCGGGCGATTTAACACACTCTGAATTACTATTAAATTTATTGTGGCTAGTCTTATCAGCAGTTGCCATGTATTTTTTGCGTTACATTTGGCGCATGTACATTTTTGGAACGTCTTATCGTTTGGGGCAAATTATGCGCTTTAGGCTTTTTGACCATTTCACAAAAATGTCACCGAGTTTTTATCAAAAATACCGAACGGGTGATTTGATGGCGCATGCAACGAATGATATTAATGCCTTGACACGTTTAGCTGGTGGTGGTGTGATGTCAGCAGTTGATGCCACGATTACAGCCATGGTAACCTTAGTTACCATGTTTTTAACGATTTCTTGGCAAATGACCTTGGTTGCCATTATTCCGTTGCCGTTCATGGCTTATGCAACCAGTCGTTTAGGACGTCAAACGCACAAGGCGTTTAGTCAATCTCAAGCGGCTTTTTCAGAGCTTAACAACAAGGTTCAAGAGTCGGTTTCTGGTATCAAGGTGACTAAATCCTTTGGTTACCAAGATGATGAGTTACAGTCTTTCCAAGAGACCAATGAAATGACTTTCAAGAAAAATATGACGACCATGAAGTATGATGTCATGTTTGACCCTTTGGTGCTCTTATTTATCGGAGCAAGCTATGTGTTAACGTTATTTATGGGAGCAATCATGGTTGCGGCTGGTCATGTGACGGTCGGTAGTCTGGTAACGTTTATTACATACTTAGATATGCTTGTCTGGCCTTTGATGGCGATTGGTTTTTTATTCAATATGGTGCAACGTGGATCGGTTTCCTATGAGCGAATTAGTCAGCTATTGCAACAAGAATCAGATGTTAAAGAAGCCGAAAATCCACTCCCAACGATTAAAAATGGGCGTTTGGTTTACGATATCGATGCTTTTCACTATGAAAATGAAGAAACGCTTGCGGATATTCATTTTGCGCTTGAACAAGGTCAGACTTTGGGATTAGTTGGGCAAACAGGTTCTGGAAAGACAACTTTAATTCGCTTGCTACTGCGGGAATATGATTTGCAAGAGGGACAAATCACGCTTGACGGGCATGATATTAGAGAATATCGATTGGCTGATTTACGTCGCTTGATTGGCTATGTTCCCCAAGACCAATTTTTATTTGCGACGAGTATTTTAGAAAATATTCGTTTTGGGAATCCGAAAAGCTCTTTGGCGCAGGTTGAAGCAGCAGCTAAATTAGCAAGGTTTTATGACGATATTGTAGCAATGCCTGACGGTTTTGAGACAGTGATTGGTGAAAAGGGTGTCAGTCTATCTGGTGGGCAAAAGCAACGTATTGCCATGAGTCGTGCCATGATTCTTGACCCTGATATTTTGATTTTAGACGATTCTCTTTCAGCGGTTGATGCCAAGACCGAGCACGCGATTATTGAAAATCTTAAAGAAACACGGCAGAATAAGTCAACGATTATCACAGCGCATCGTTTAAGTGCAGTGGTTCATGCTGATTTGATTTTGGTGCTGCAAGACGGGCATATTATTGAGCGTGGTCGTCACGAGGAACTTATTGAACAAGGTGGTTGGTACGCTGATACCTATGAAGCTCAACAATTAGAAATGGAAGGAGATGCTGATGAAGAATAATGCAAATCAATGGCGGGTTTTTAAGCGTCTCATGAGCTATCTCAAACCATATAAATTTTTAACAATCTTGGCTTTAGCTTTGCTATTGTTGACGACGGTGGTAAGAAGTGTCATTCCTTTGATTGCTTCTTACTTTATCGACCACTTTTTGACTGATATGAATCAGACAGCCATGTTGATTTTGGTTGGTTATTATCTCATGTATGTCTTGCAGACGATTATCCAATATTTAGGGAATTTCTATTTTGCGCGTGTGTCATACAGCGTTGTCCGAGACATTCGTCAAGATGCCTTTGCCAATATGGAAAAACTGGGAATGGCTTATTTTGACCAGACGCCAGCAGGTTCGATTGTGTCGCGTTTGACCAATGATACGGAAGCTGTCAGTGATATGTTTTCAGGAATTTTGTCTAGTTTTATTTCAGCGATTTTCATTTTCACGGTAACGTTATTGACCATGTTAAGATTGAACGCTGTTTTGACGGGCTGGGTTGCCATTTTTCTCCCCTTTATTTTTATTTTGGTTAATCTTTATCGTAAGAAGTCGGTTGCAGTCATTGAAAAGACACGTGCTTTGTTGTCGGATATTAACAGTAAACTTTCTGAGAGTATTGAAGGAATACGTATCATTCAATCTTTTAGTCAAGAGGACCGTTTGAAAGATGAATTTGAAGCGATTAATGAGGAGCATGTGCTCTATGCCAATCGTTCCATGGCGTTAGATAGTCTTTTTCTTCGTCCAGCTATGTCGCTGTTAAAACTCCTTGCTTATGCTATTTTAATGGTTTATTTTGGTTTTCGTGGCATGAAAATTGGGATTTCAGCAGGGTTAATGTACGCTTTCATTCAGTATGTTAATCGATTATTTGACCCTTTGATTGAAGTGACGCAGAATTTTTCAACGCTACAAACGTCAATGGTTTCAGCTGGTCGTGTGTTTGATTTGATTGATGAACGGCAGTACGAACCTGAACAGAAAAATGGCGAAGCAACCGTGCAAGCTGGGAATATTGAATTTAAAAATGTCAGCTTTTCTTATGATGGTGAACGCCAAATTTTAGATAATATCTCATTTAAGGTAAATCAAGGCGAAACGATTGCCTTTGTTGGCTCGACAGGTTCTGGCAAATCATCGATTATCAATGTTTTCATGCGCTTTTATGAATTTCAGTCTGGAGAAGTTTTGCTTGACGGCGTTGATATTCGTGAGTATCCTAAAGAAGAGTTGCGCCGTAATATCGGTCTCGTTTTGCAAGATCCTTTCTTATATCATGGTACAATTAAGTCCAATATCAAGATGTATCAGGATATTTCAGATGAAGCTGTTCAAGCCGCTGCGGCATTTGTATATGCTGACCAATTCATTCAAAAATTACCTGAAAAATACGAGACAAAAGTCACCGAACGTGGTTCGAGTTTTTCAACAGGGCAACGTCAATTATTAGCCTTTGCAAGAACCGTGGCTAGTCAGCCTAAAATTCTTATCCTTGATGAAGCGACAGCCAATATTGATTCTGAAACTGAAACCATTGTTCAAGAATCATTGAAAAAAATGCGCCAAGGTCGGACAACGATTGCTATTGCACACCGTTTGTCAACGATTCAAGATGCTAATTGCATTTACGTGCTGGATAAAGGCAAGATTATCGAATCTGGCAGCCACGACGAACTCCTTAGCCAAAAAGGCACTTACTATCGCATGTATCAATTACAAGCAGGCATGATGGAAAGCTAAGGGAGTGAGACAAATAAGTCTCCAGTAGAGACTTTATTCATGAGCCTAAAAGTTAAAAGGCGAATCAGTAGTTTCGCAGAAACTTGATTTCTCAGCAAATCTTAATTTCTTGTTGCTGACCTAAAACGGTCTATCCCCAGATTGTTGAAGTCCAAACTACTGCGTCTTGTAAATGATAACTATGTAAACAAAGAAGCTGGGTAATCTGTCCCAGCCTCTTTTTTAGTTTCCAAAACATGACAAAAGTCATGTGATGTTATGACATTATGAGCTAAAAAGCTTGGCTATTTTTTCATAAAATAAATTTATCACAGATGAGAAAATTGGAGATAATGAAATGATAACAGTTGAGAATTTATCTAAAACAATTAAAGGAAAGCCGATTTTGCAAGACATTTCCTTTGAAGTAGTTGCTGGAGATTGTGTGGCATTGATTGGTCCTAATGGCGCTGGTAAAACAACCTTGATGTCATGCTTGTTAGGTGATTTGAAAATCAGCAAAGGAAAGATAGTCATCAATGCTTTAGCACCGAAAAGTCAGCAATTAAAAGAAATCGTCGCCGTGTTACCACAGGAAAATCGTTTGCCGCAAAAGTTAAGAGTGTCTGAACTCATTGAATTTTTCAAGTCCATTGCCAAGACACCTTTAGCAGACCAAGAAATTGATAAGATTTTGCAATTTAGCGAGGAACAAAAAGCCCAATTGACAGAGAAATTGTCTGGTGGACAAAAACGCTTATTAGCATTTGCCTTATGCCTCATTAGCCAACCGAAAATTCTTTTCTTAGACGAACCAACGGCAGCAATGGATACCTCAACACGTCAGCATTTTTGGCAGATTATCCAAAGTCTGAAAGCAAAGGGTGTAACGATTTTTTATTCGAGCCATTATATTGAAGAAGTGGAACATACGGCAGAACGCATTTTGGTCTTGCATCATGGAAAATTGCTGCGTGATACGACACCGTTTGCCATGCGAGAAGCTGAACACGAAAAACAGTTGACTTTACCAAAAACTTTTTTGCCGATAGTGGAAAAATTACCACATATTGATAATATTGAACTGAAAAACGACACGGTGACATTCATGACCAAAGAGATTGATAGTGTCTGGCAGAAATTGCAAGAGCAAGGTTGCCAGATTGCCGATATTGAAATTCAAAATAAAACGTTATTAAATACATTGTTTGACCAAACACAGGAGGATGAAAAATGATTGCTTTATTGAAAATTGAATGGATTAAAACATGGCGTTTTTGGATGACCTTTGTTTTGTCGATTGGTATGCCTGTTTTCTTTTTCTTGTTTTTCTCAGGTATGGAACTGTCGTCGAATCCTGAAGAACAAAAAGTGCTTGTGACAGCTTACATGCTGACAATGACTGCTTTTTCTATGTCAAGTTTTGGCTTTTTCTCATTTCCAGCTATGCTTGTTGAGGATAAAACGAATCATTGGTTGACTTATATTGAACATTCTTCTGTTCCTATTTGGCAGTATTATTTGGCAAAAGTGATTCGTGTCTTGTTTTGCTTCTTACTTTCTATCGTGGCGACCTTTTTATTTGGAGCTATTTTCCGCGGGGTGAGCATGCCACTTAGTCGTTGGTTTGGAGCAGGTGCTTTGTTGTTGGTATCAAGTTTCCTTTTCTTAGCATTTGGGCTATTGATTTCACAAATTAAATCACAACAATTAATGACGATTGTCGGAGATATTTCTTTCATTGGTTTAGCCATTATCGGTGGTTCATGGATGCCGATTGAGAATTTCCCAGACTGGATGCAAAAGATTTCTAAAGTAACACCAGTTTATCATGTGAATCAATTGGTGACACAGTTTGCTCAAAAGGGGCAGGTAAACGGCAAGTCCTTGATTATCATACTCGGCTATGTCATAATGATAGCAGCATTAGCGCTTATGATTAAGAATAAAACTGAGGTTAAATGATGTTGAAAAGAATTAGGGGCATTCATCCGTTATTTTATATGCCATTAGCATTTCTAGCATTCCCCGTTTTAGGGGCATTCTTTTTTGATTACCCAACTTGGACACTTGGGATAACTTTTCTGTTTTTACTAAGCTATTTATTTCTCACACATTTTGAAGAAAATATCCTAACAAACCTTTGCTGGATTTTTATGCTACTTTATGTTGTTTATATGACAATTTATGTAGATGGTGGCATGATGTGGTTTACCTTTTATTTTAATAGTTTGCTAGTTTTTCGATTTCAAGATAATTACACTTCCTTTCGATTTCTCGCCTATGATTTAGCAATGCTGTTTATGATTATTTCTGGTGTCAGTTTGGCAGATGACTTATCGTCACAAGTAATGATTTTTTTGGTTCCTGTTGTTAATTATGGCATTTTAGTTTATTGGATGGATGATCGAAAAAATGAAATTCAACGAAAAGCAATCATGGAAAAGAATCGCACCATTAATCTTTTATTGGCTGAAAATGAGCGAAACCGTATTGGGCGTGATTTGCATGATACTTTGGGGCACGTTTTTGCGGCAATGACCTTAAAAACAGAATTAGCACTCAAGCAATTAGAAAAAGAAAAATATGACCTTGTCAAAAAAGAGTTGGAAGAATTGAATCAAACCAGTCGTTCTTCCATGCATGATGTCAGAAACATTATCAATAATCTCAAATTCAGAACGGTGAGCGAAGAAATTGAGCATTTGAATGAGTTTTTTGCCATGACCGATATTGATTATCAGCTGCAAAATGATTTGAATGTGGAAGCCATGGCACCCTTGATGCAGTCGAGTATCGGTATGATTTTGCGTGAATTAAGCAATAACGTCATCAAGCACAGCCAAGCGCAAACTTGCCGTATTCACCTTTTTGAAAACCAAGAAAAATTAGTGATGACCATTACAGATGATGGAGTTGGTTTTGACGACTTAACAGGAAATGAATTAAAATCCATTCGTGACCGTTTGCTGTTGGTCAAGGGAGATGTGGAGATTTTATCCCAAGCTAAACCAACCATGATTCAAGTTAGTATCAGTTCAAAGGAGAATTAAGATGAAATTGTTAGTTGCCGAGGACCAATCCATGTTGCGAGACGCGCTGTGCCAATTGCTTCTTATGGAAGATGATGTCGATGAGATTTTGCAAGCAGGAGATGGCGCGCAAGCTATTGGCATGTTGCAAGTGGAAAATGTTGATGTGGCTATCCTTGATGTGGAAATGCCGAAAAAATCAGGTCTGGATGTTTTGGAATGGATTCGAAAACATAAGGAAATGAAAGTGATTATTGTGACCACGTTTAAGCGCGTGGGCTATTTTGAACGAGCCGTTAAGGCAGGTGTTGACGCTTATGTCCTAAAAGATCGCTCAACATCAGAACTCATGACGACCATTCACACGGTGCTTGCAGGGAAAAAGGAATACTCACCAGAGCTCATGGAAACCATGATGACCCAAGATAACCCACTTAGCCAACAAGAAAAACGCATATTACAATTAATATCACTTGGCAAAACAAACCAAGAAATCGCTGATACCCTTTACCTCTCAAACGGAACTGTCCGAAATTACATCTCATCTATCCTTAACAAATTATCCGCCAACAACCGCGTAGAAGCCACAAGAATCGCCGAAGAACACGGATGGGTGTAGGGGGAAATTTTTTTCTAGCTGAAAGCAACTGCTTGGCAATGTAATATTTGTTAATAAAAACGCATTCTTAAAAAAGTTGACACCGTGTGTACTTTTTGTTTCTGAGATGAGGTGTTAGAAAATTCATCTCAAATTATATATGTCTTTTTGACTATCTTTTTATATCCTCTTAAATGTCCGAAAAGCTTTATTTTATAGGATATACGGACATTTTTACTTGAACTGTCATCGGGAGAATGGAAATATCTCAATCAGGCTGAAAAAGAAGTCTGTCAGTTTTTAAGAACAGAGGAACGTCTAAATACAGAATTGAAGCGCTGACACTATGATAACTTCTTTGACAGCGAGAAAGAATGGTTGGAATATGAGTTAGAAAAGTTACGAGAATATATTACAGACGATATTAACGAGAAAAGTATTGTAGTGTCCGACCTTTACCCAATCAAAGAATTTATCCAACATTTGAAGTTTCAAAAACTGTTAGACTGCTATGATGATTTATACAGTATGGATATGTTTTGGGAAAGCATAGAAGGACATAAATATAGGACACCTTATCAAGTCGTGAAATGATGAATCCGAACTCGAAAGAGGATATGGAACTGTTATCGAAATTACCGTGGGTAACGGGTAAATTTGATGATAATGACGAGTAACCTTTTTCCTTTTGCATGGAAGATACAGCAAACAAAAGCCCAGTAAAGAGTGCAAAGCACCACCAATGGTGGCAAGCTCTTGACAAGGCTTTTTCTTTTCTGTTATGGGTAATCAAGAGGAAGAAAAGAATAAAATCCGATTTGTGGTAAATCAGACAAAAGTAACACAAGTATCGCAATACGAACAGATGTTACATAAGGATAGCAATTGGGAGATTGTCAATTAAAATAATATCTTCTGCTTATCTTTTATGCCTACAACTATTTCTCCATTAGAAGCTGCTTCTATCCCATGTGCTGGAGATACTGCTTTAGTAGCTTTGATATATAAAGGCAAACTTAAATCGGGCGAAAGAGTTTTAATAAGGGGAGTAGGCGGTGTTGTTTTTTTTGCTGTGCAAATTGCAAAATCTATAGGGGGCTCATGTTACTGTACTGGGTTCAAAAACAGTAACAGAACAAATAAAAAACTATGGTGCAGATGAAGTTTTTGATTATCATAAAACTTCTTTAGAAGATTTAGGGAAATTTGATTTGATTTTTGATTCTGTGGGAACAAACCATAATATACTAAGAAAACATCTTACCCCAAATGGACGTTTACTTACAATCGCTTTTCAACCTCTTGAATTAGTAAAACTTATTTTTTCTGTACGTTTTGGGAAACATAGAATTCGTTTAGTTATCGCTTTTCCTAATCGTGAAAATCTTACACATCTTGCACGATTAGTAGATAACGGAGATATTGTTACCAACATTGATTCTGTTTATCCGATTGACGAAATTGTCAAGGCACATAAACGGGCTGAACAACGTGGTATATTAGGAAAAATTGTAGTAGATATAGCAGGACAAGGGAATTTGAAATCTAACAAAAAATAGCGTTATAAGATAAAAAGTAATATTACAGTATTTAAAGCTCGCACAAACAATATGTTTTGTGTGGGCTTTTTTCTTGCTATCTTTTCAGTATTTCCGTTTATATATTTCAGCATTGTCAGAAAGGTGGTCAGATTATGAGGACATCTTCTTTCGAGCACATCGTCAAATTACAGTTTAATTCCTTAATGCTGATTATCATTAAGAACAAATTAAAAAGCCGGTACAGACAGCTTGCAAGACGTTCTAAACGTGAAGTATTGTTTTGTGAAATAACCGAAACAAAACAAGTTGAACGTGGAATGAATGATACCTATTTTTATGATTGTGTATCATTTAAAGTCTTGCACTTTACGATTTATGTATCTGATGAAACACTCGGTACAGCTTTACATAGACTGTCAGAAAAACAGCATATGAAAATTCTCTGGAATTTTAGTAATACCAGAGAATAAACTTCACTTGACAAAATGTTAAAATTGTTTAAAATGTACTTATACACTAAGTACATTTTGATTTGAGGTGAGAATATGGAAATTATTATCAGTAATAATGCTAACAAGCCCATATATGAACAGATAACATTCCAAATTAAAGCAATGATTATGAGTGAAGAACTGAAAGCAGGGGATAATCTTCCTTCCATGAGAGCTTTGGCAAAATCACTTCATGTGAGTGTTATCACAGTGCAAAAGGCTTATGAAGACTTACAGCGTGACGGTTTTATTGAAACCACAATAGGAAGGGGAAGTTTTGTATCTGCTCAAAATAAAGAATTTTATCAAGAAGAGCAGCAACGTATTGCAGAAGAACATTTACAAATTGCCGCAGAAATAGGGCGTACAAACAACATTTCACTTTCTAAACTACAAGAACTACTTACACTTTTTTATACGGAGGACGAATAATATGGATTATGCTTTAAAATTACAAAAAGTATGTAAGCAATATAATGGTTCAGACTTTGCTTTAGATAAAGTTACATTTGCCTTACCAGTTGGTACAGTTATGGGCTTTGTAGGGGAAAACGGTGCGGGGAAAACAACAACAATCGGCTGCATTCTGAATACGCTCAAAAAAGATAAGGGGTCGATAGAGATTTTCGGAAAAGAAATGCAAGATGATGATACACATATACGGGAAAAAATAGGTGTCGTGTATGATGGCGATAATTTTCCTGATTATCTGTCAGCAAAACAACTCTCAAATATTATGGCAGGTATTTATAAACAATGGGATATGGCCTTGTTTAATGAATATTTAGAAAAATTCTCTTTAAAAAGTAACCAAAAAATTTCAAAATATTCTAAGGGTATGACAATGAAACTGGCAATTGCTGTTGCATTATCCCACCACCCCGACTTGCTTATTCTTGACGAAGCAACGAGTGGATTAGACCCTGTAATGCGTGAAGAAATGCTAGACATTTTTTTGGACTTTGTAGAAAATGAAAAGCATTCAATACTTTTATCTTCTCACATTACCAGCGACTTAGAACGAATAGCTGATTATATTACTTTTATCCACAAGGGCAAGATTATTCTAACAGAGACAAAAGATAATCTGATTTATCGTTATGCAATTTTAAGATGTTCTGACAAGAATTTTTCATCTTTGGATAAGGAAGATATAGTGGCTTACCGTAGAAGAGATTATCAGATAGATGTTTTAGTTTCTGATATTGAAGAGGCCAGAAGAAAATATCCTAAAATTATTATTGACCATACAACGATTGATGAAATCATGTTGCTATTAGTAAAGGGGGGAAAGTGATGAAAGGACTTTTAAAAAATAATTTTATGGGATTAACGGAAAATATAAAAATTTTATTTCCGCTTTTGATTATCTTAGGTAGTATTGTTTCAGTTACAGGTGATGCTTCTTTGTTAAGTATTTATTCTCTATCTGTTACCCCGATACTGTCAATATTAGCCGTGTTATGTTTAAGGAAAGAAACTTTATCGAAATGGTATAAATACAAGATTTCATTGCCAGTAAAACGGAATAAGATTGTTCAAAGTTACTATATTAGTCATTTGTCTTGGTGTATAGGAGGTATGGCAATCGTAACAGTCTTTATGCTTCTTACTGTTATTATTCACGGCAATCAATATTTTTATTATGGCTTTCGAGATGCGATTACACTTATTTTGGGCGGTGGTATTTTAGCACTTTTTGTCGGATCTATTTTTTATCCACTTTATTATTTTTTAGGCGTGGAAAAAATTGAAATTACAGCAATCATAAGTTTGGTTATTTCCGTTGCTATTATCGTTGGAATAAGCCTGCTCATAAATATATGGCTTCATGGAGATGTATCTGATACAACGTACTATATAAGTTTAATAGTGATTTTAATTATTACCTGTCTTAGTTTTGTATGTTCCTATTTATTATCAGCATTTCTTTATAAGAAAAAAGAGTTTTAGTTTTCCCATAAAGAACTAAGGTGATTGATAGAGCTCAAATTCTAACATTAAGTTAGACATAAAAAGCCATCTATGTTAGGATCAGAAAAACCACCACATTTGTCTGAAAGAAATGGCATAGATGACCTATCCTCATTTTACCGCAAATGAGTTTGTTATGGTGGTAGAATTGCTAGTGGTATGCTAGCTTTTCATACGTTCTCTCGTATTTGATAATACAAGTGACTTTACTAATGTAGAGGTATTTGGAAAAATTCAAGTTGAATCGAAATCAGTTAAAAGTTCTTGCAACTATTTTATTGTCTTTGATAATATTTATCTTCGTTTTGCTGGTTTGCCAAGTATTATTCATTTATTAATTCGATTTGTTGCTTTTTTATTTTGGCTGAGGGATTTTTTCGTACCTACTCTCGAAAAGAATATTACAAAAGGTTGTGGATAGCTTGATGTAGATTTGTGACTTATTTCACTGGCTTTATTGAAAGAAAAAGAGATTTCTGAAGTACCTTTTTGACCTTAGCGATATCATTTAGCGTGATATGGCTGATTGATACAGCTAAGAAAGCCAAAGGAAATTAAAAGAATTTTGCTAAATGTGGTGGGCGGTAGCACTTGCTGTTGGGGGCAAGATAATAAGTGAAGATGGTTTACCCATTATTCCATTTGTTTTTATCACCAAAAGGCAAAACAAGCGGTGATCTATTTCTTTACGCTTTATGGTGGCTTGAGTTTAGTCATAAAATAAGGCTTTGAGTTGTTTTGTGTAAATTCGGACTGGATGAGATTTTTAGTGATTTCTTTTATGCACCTCTATAATGGAATGGTGAAAAAGGGCAATCAAGACTTTATCAAAAGTGTTTTTTCTATTTTTTTATTCTTTGCATTTATGGATTTTAGCTATGATAAGTGTTGTTATAAAGTGAAATTATTTTAGAGGAGGTTGAGGCAAAAATGCGCAGCCTCTTTGTTTATGTCACTCAAACCAATTATCGTGGAAGGCATCAATAAAAGATATTTTCTTTGGTCTGGAGAATAAAAAATAAGTTGTTTTGAAAAAACATGTTAGATGATATAATGATGATATGAATAAAGAAAGATTACATATTGTTTTAAACAAAGACATTATTGACCAGTTGAATCTTGCTAGTGGACAGGAGCTGGAAGCCGAGTTATACGCTGAAAAATTAGTGTTGCAAAGGGAAGAAGAGCCTGAACGGCGTACCCTTTCGAGTTGGGTATTAATTATTGCGACTGTTTTGCTGAGCGTGATCTTTTTTGCCATTAGTTCTATGCAAAATAGGAACCAGATTTTATTGGTTGGCGATTACTCAATTATCACCTTTTTGATTGGCTTTGGTGGGGTGCTTGGAATGGCGATTTTCACCATTACCTTCATTCTCAACCGTCATCTGTTTCTGGGTGGGCTGAAAGCGCGTGTTTTCTGGCGCATGCTTCCTGTCATTATCCTGTCCTTTACGGTTATTTTGTTGCTAGCTTTACTAGGCTTTGGCTGGCTGCTGGAGCAAATTTTTACAGGAGCGTCTTTTGATAAACTAACAGCTACCTTGATTTTAGGTGTTTCGATTTATGCTGTAAGTGCGCTTTGGGGGCAAATAGCAGAGCAGATTAGAGCGAGTTGGTTGACGACAGTATTTACGGTTATTATGATTAGTGGTGTCTTTATCTCCATGGCAACCAATAGCTCATTGCAATGGTGGCACTTTAATCTTAGCTTTTTAGGAACAAAAGAAGCTAAAGACAGTTGGCAATTCAATTTGACCTTAATATTGTCGGCGCTGATTTTAGTTGCCTTAGTTGATTACCTATTTGTTGCTCTCGGTGAAAAATATGGCAGAAATTGGAAATTACGACTGATGCGCGTGATGCTAACTGTGCTAGGGGTTGATTTGGGTGCTGTTGGCTATTTTCCAAATAATGCCAGCTCACATCTTTTGCATACTCGTGTGGCTGGTTACTTGGTTTTTATTATCATTGCCTTGATTATCAGTGTCAAATGGCTTTTGCCAAATGTGACCCGAGATTTTCTGGTAATGTCTTATGTGATTGGCGGCATGTTGGTTGGGCTACAAGTAGCTTTTGAAGTTGTTCATTATTTGTCCTTAACAGCATTTGAAATGAGTGCTTTCTTGTTAGCATTTACGTGGTTGATTAGGCTCATCAATCATTTAGAACGCCTACTTGTCCCAGAAAAGAAAATCATGACTGTTACGCTTGAATCATTTTAATCTTTTTAACATTATCTCTAAGCTTTTAGTCTGAAAATACGGATGACTAGTGGCTTGGAGATATTTTTTTCACATTAAAGCTCTTTTAGTGGCAAAAAACATGCATTTTAGTGAGAAATGTTGTATTTTTTGGTAAAAATTCAGAAAATTCTTGATAATAAAAAACGGTGGGTATAATGTTAATCAATCAGAAAGTAACAAGGAGTTGTTTACAGGGAGCTCGTGGTTGCTGTGAACGGGTAGCAGGTGGTTGTGAAATTGGGGCTGATGGTATATTGTTGAAGATAATAAATAGTGTTCAGGTGAGCCCCCCTTATCGTGCAGCTCCTTGCTAGAGGAGATAGAGATGACGGAGTATGATCTTTCCGTTAAATTGAGGTGGTACCGCGCTAATAGATTAGACGTCCTCACACAGAAGTTTTTTCTGTGTGAGTTTTTTGTTTAAAAATGGAGGAGAAGTAATGAGAGATTTAGCAGCAGTTCGTCAAGAAATAGATGAGATAGACGAGCACTTAATCACATGTTTAGCTAAACGACAGCGTTTGCTTGAGGAAGCAGAGATCTTAAACCCTAAAAATGACCTTCAAGCGGTAAATGCACAATAACGTGTTGAAGAAGTCATTAGAAATTGTTGCGAGCGTGCACGAGCAGCAAATTTATCTCCTCGCGTTGCAGAAGCTATCTGGCGAACGATGATTGGAGCGTTTATAGCGTTAGAGACAGAAGTAAATAGTCAGTCAAAAAAATAGAAAAGAGTTTTTTATGCGAAAAATTTTAACTGCTGATACTTTAACTCCTATTCTTGCTTATATGCGAGTTCAAGGTGAGCATAAGGTTATTCTTGAATCAATTCCACGAGAAAAAGAAAATGCGCGTTTTTCAATCGTGGCTTATAATCCCGTTTTTGAAATCAAATATGAAAATGGCGAGTTAACCGAAAATGATCAATTCATTACTGGTGACCCACTTGATTATCTTAATCACGTAACGGTCAAAGGAGAAGCTACTGATCTGCCTTTTGGTGGCGGTGCGATTGGTTTTGTCGGTTATGACATGATTAGCCTTTATGAAAATATCGGAGACATTCCTGAAGATACTATTGGAACGCCAGATCTGCATTTCTTTGTTTACGAGTCTTATTTGATTTTTGACCATAAGACAGAAAAAGTTTACGTGGTTGAAGATAATATTTACAGTCATCGTGACAATGATGCGACACGTCAAGCGCTTGGTAAGGTCGTTAAAGATTTGCAAACACAAGCGCCAAACTTTTTATAGATTATGTCTTGTGTTTCCATGATAATTGCTCCTTGTAAAATAATGTGAAATTTAAATTTTAATGAAACACTCTTAATATATATTGCAAATTTAACGTATTTTAACCTCCTTAGGTATAACAATCATAAGAATGATATATGCAATAATGATTTTTGGAAAAATAAAAACCGTTACAGTAAATAGTAATCTTACTATTTTAGCGTCTACATTAAAACACTTTGCTAAACCACCACAAACCCCAAAAAAGATTTTCCCTTTTCTTATTCTACATAGTTTATTCATTAGCCGTTTTCCTTTGTCTATGGTTTAAATTTTTTAATAAGATAGCTGAGATACAACCGCATAAAATCAATATTCCCAAACTACAAAAATAATCCTGAATAGTTGTTTCGTAATACCCCGAAATACCAAATATTGCTGTGATAGGGTAAAAAGTTTTCAGGGTATTCGACATACTCATAAATAATCCAGCAAATGAATAGATTTCTGCTAAAAGTAGAGCCAACCAATAACTTTTCTTTAGATATGGCACGATTGCAATAATAGGGGAAACGGCAAAAAATACACCAATGCCTTCTAATAAGTACATTTTTAAAAATTCACTAAACATTGCCATAGATAAATCAGAGAAATGCAAAATAGCTTCTGTTACAAATGTAATCATAAAAAGTAACAAATACACCAGCATACTAAATACCAATGCAACAATCATTTTTGCAGTTGTCAATTTTGTTTCATTTACTGGAATCAAACGTAAAGATTTTAATGTATCGTCTTGTTCCTCACGACAAATCATATAACTCCCCAAAAGAGCAATTACGGCTGGAAGAATGAACATAGTCGCCCAGACTTGTGTAATTGTCATATACCAGCCAGCCATAGCTGTTGTTAACTGTTCTTCAGATACTGTTGTCACCCCGCTTATCAAAACAATTACAGCGATTAAGATTGTTGAAAAGATAGTAAACATAATAATATTGGAACGGCGGAGTTTTTGAAATTCTGCCCATAAAAGTATTCTCATTTTTCCACCTTACTTTCTCGTACTTAATTTGATTTTAGCAAGTAAAGTAGAAGCAATTCCCCATACACAAATGCTTAAAAGTGCTAATGGCACATTATTTTGTGGAAGTGACAATCCTAAAATTGCTTCATTTCTTGCAATAATAACGCTGATACAAGACAGTGGGTGTAGACAAGAATTTATCGGTGTGATTAAAAATCCAGCAAATACATAATCGTTTCTCGTCGAACGCCGACTGCTTTTGCTAAGTCGTCTTGTTTCATATCATATCTTGCCCTAAATTCTTTAATTCTGTTCTTAATCATTGTCCACCTCAAAATGCGGTATATTTCCAACATTACGATAAAAATATACCGCGCAAAAGAAAATAAGTCAATAAATGAATGGTTTGATTAACCTACAATCTTCCAGTTACTATCCTTATGAAGTAGCAATTCATATTGTGAAATCTGTTCTGCTTTTGTCAGGTTATCCAAGTATTTCACGGATACATTCACTTTGATATTATCGCCATCTGTTGTAAATACCGGATTGATTAACCCTGCAAACTGATATTCTCGCTGCACCGGTTCCATCACATTTTCTCCCACATAATAGGCAAGTTCTTTCTCTGTTGCGGTTGGATATAACTTAAAGAACGTTTCTAAAAATGCGGTAGTGTCGCTAACTGTATCAGTGTCCACCTGACTGTCATTTTCTACTGCCTTGGGCTCATAGTCTGATGTTTCCATCATAGGCGCTAGGGTTGGATTTTGTACGATAATCATATCAAAATATCATACCTATGACTTTATATACAATGATGATAATGGGGGCAACTCCGTTGTATGAGTCATCAAAAATGACTTTACAAAGCTTAGATGATGAAAAATGGGTCTTAAAAATAACAAGTCTTATTAATGTTTCAAGTGTGTTGGTATTGCTAGTAATACAATTATTAGGTATTCAGACCTACTATACACTTTACTTTGTTTATGGGCTAAGCTTATTAATTCTTAGTTATAGTTTTATTAAGAGACGTCAGACTAGAGATAACTTGTAACTTAGGAGTTGGTTTTTTAGAATTTTTTAAGATTCTGTAATCCATATATTTTATACATTGTAACTTAAGTTTTGAGTAAAAAAACGAACAATCTTAGAATTCTAAGATTGTTCGTTTTTTATTTAATTTTATTTAGAACAAATCAATGATGAGTTTTAAATTGAGCAGTGTTAATACAATAGCGACGAGATAGCCGAGAATAGTGTTCCATTTGGCATTGACAAATTCTCCCATAAGTTTGCGGTTTGATGTGAAATAAACCAATGGAAAGATTGAAAATGGCAAAGCTACCGATAGAAAAACTTGTGAGTAAACAATGAGTTGGTCAAGGACGCTTTCGCGACTACCATAGAGCACAGCCACAATCATAACGGGAGCAAGAGCAGCCAAACGCGTCACCAAACGGATAATCCATTGTGGTAAATGGAGTTTCAAAAAGCCTTCCATGACAATTTGTCCAGTTAGTGTGCCTGTAATGGTTGAATTTTGCCCACTAGCAAGCAAAGCGATAGCAAATAAAGTTGATAGAGCAGCACTAGCAACACTACCTGCAATTTCAGAATTTTGAAGAGCGTCATACATTTGTGAAAATGCGTCGATTTCACTAGCATGTCCATAAAAGAGCGAAGCTCCTAGAATGAGCAATAGGGAATTAACCACAAAAGCAAGCGAGAGTTGAATATTGGAATCCCAAGTCATGAAACGCACAGCTTGTTTAATGGAATTTTGACTCTTATAATTAACTTTTCGAGTTTGTGAGATAGAAGAGTGGAGATAAAGATTATGTGGCATAACCGTCGCCCCAATAATCCCCAAAGCTAATGTCAATTTACTATTAACGCCACTTTGTTTTAAATCTAAAATCGACGCATTAGGGAGATAACCATGCAAAATTCCTGAAAGACTTGGCTTTGATAAGATGACCAAGTAAAGGAAAATAATCAAAATCGTTGCAATCAAGGTCGATACGATAGCCTCAATTTTACGGAATCCCAATTTCATCAAAGATAAGAGAATAAAGACATCTAAAATCGTGATGAAAATCGAGAATAACAAAGACCAACCAAAAAGTAAATGAAGAGCGATTCCAGAACCAATGACTTCAGCCAAATCTGTCGCCATTAATGCTAATTCAATCACAATAAAAAGTAAGTAACGGAGTTTCTTTGGCAAATGCGCAGCTGTTGCCTGAGCCAAATCCAATCTGGTCACGATACCTAATTTCCCGGCCATTTGCTGTAACTGCATCGCAATCAAAGATGAGACAAGGATAACAGACAAAAGCAGGTATTTATAAGTTGCTCCGCCGACAACGCTGGTAATCCAGTTACCAGGGTCCATATAGCCAACGGCCACCAGAGCTCCTGGTCCAATAAAAGCTCTAAGGGTACGCCAAAATGAGGCATTTTTTGGGACAGCAATACTTTGATTAACTTCACTGAGTGATTTTTGGTAATGTGTAGAAGTTTCCAAGGCACTACCTCTTTTCTAAATCTCTTATTAATGCCTATTATAGCAGAAAATTTTAAAAAATAAATCATGTTTAATTAAAAAATTAATCATGGTTAAAAATGAATAAAATCAGATATCCTAAAAACAAAAATGGCACAAAGGGAATTCGTTTATTTGTCTGGAAAAAGTAGTAAATAATACCTGAAAGAGAGCCAAGTTCGATAATCCATAAAATGGTTTGAACGTCAAGAAGCAGACTCAAACTGGCAAGGTAGAAAAAATCACCGCTACCGATTTTCAAATCAATCAGCTCTGCCATTATCCCAAAAGCCAAAAGAATAATAGCTAGCGCATTAATCGGCGTGACAAAAAGCAAAAAAATACTTGGAAGGAGCCAAACCAACAATGGAAACTCTTGACATTTCAAGTCATAAAGACTAAGCGTTGTGCTAAAAAACAAGATAAAAACTTGGTCGAGTGAGAGAAGTGCGCAATAGTAAAGTACGACAATGACCCCAAAATAAAGTTCTAACAGTCCATACCAGAAAGGAATTTTGGTGTGGCAAAAACGACAACGTGAATGATTTATCAGTTGAGAAAAAATAGGAATCAAATCACGAATGGCAAGTTGTTTTCCACAAGAATCACAGTGACTGGCAGGAAAAATGATTGATTTTTCAGGAAATCGATCAACGATTAAACTGAGAAAAGAAGCAATAGAAGCCCCTAGAAAAAAGAATAATAAAATGTCCATACTAGTTTATTCGAAAAATAATTAAAAAAGTGAGCATATTATTTGCTCTTTATTTAGAATTATTCTAAAATAGGATTGTAACGTAAAGGATAAGAAATCCTAAAATGTCATTTGACGAGGAGGTTTACTATGACTCAAACAATCACTGAAAACATTTACGCATCTGTAACACATAATATTTCACAAAAATCAACTGCTAAAAATGCCAAAACAAAAGCCGTTCTTAACCAAGCGGTTGCTGATTTGTCAAAAGCTGCCTCAATTGTTCACCAAGTTCATTGGTACATGCGTGGAGCAGGCTTCTATTATTTGCATCCAAAAATGGACGAATTGATGGATGGTCTTAACGCTTCATTGGATGAAATGAGTGAACGTTTGATTACAATCGGTGGTGCTCCATATTCAACATTGAAAGAATTTGATGAAAATTCTAAGTTAGATGAAACAACTGGTTCATTTGACAAAACAATGGACGAACATTTGGCACGTTTGGTTGACGTTTATACTTATTTGTCAGCACTTTACCAAGTTGGGCTTGATGTTACTGACGAAGAAGGTGACGCACCTTCTAACGATATTTTCACAGCTGCCCAAGCAGACGCTGAAAAGACAATCTGGATGCTTCAAGCCGAACGCGGACAAGCACCAGGAATCAAATAATTTTCAAAATAGATAAAAAAACGTCCACTGGACGTTTTTTCACTCGCCTAGAAACAAGAAAGCAGGTCGCATGACCTGCTTTTAGTTTATGTTGAAAGTATATGAGAAACAGAGAAACCGATTGCATATTCTTATTGAAAATGCTTGCTTTTTTTGATAAAATGCTTCATATGAAAACATTATATGATGTGCAACAATTGTTGAAACGATTTGGTATTTATGTCTATATTGGTAAGCGTCTCTATGATATTGAAGTCATGAAACTAGAATTAGAAAAATTGTATGAAAATGGGTTGATTGACAAGACAGATTACCTGACGGCTGAATTGATTTTGCGACGTGAGCACCGTTTAGAAATGGAGAAAGAAAATAATGACTAAAAAACTTTTGGGGATTGACCTTGGTGGGACAACGATTAAATTCGGTATCCTAACACTTGAGGGAGAAGTACAAGAAAAATGGGCAATTGATACTAATATCCTTGAAGATGGTAAACACATTGTCCCTGATATTGTTGGATCAATCAAACACCGTTTGAATCTTTACGGTTTGACAAAAGATGATTTTGTAGGTATCGGTATGGGGTCTCCAGGTGCTGTTGACCGCGCTAAAAAAACAGTTACAGGTGCTTTCAACTTGAACTGGGCACACACTGAAGAAGTCGGTTCAGTTATCGAACGTGAACTTGGCATTCCATTTGCTATTGATAACGATGCAAATGTAGCTGCACTTGGTGAACGTTGGACAGGTGCTGGCGCAAACAATCCAGATGTTGTTTTTGTAACACTTGGAACTGGTGTTGGTGGCGGTGTTATCGCTGACGGTAACCTTATCCATGGTGTCGCTGGTGCTGGTGGAGAAATTGGTCACATGAATGTTGAGCCAGTTGATGGATTTGAATGTACTTGTGGTAACAAGGGTTGCCTAGAAACAGTTGCTTCAGCGACAGGTGTTGTGCGTGTGGCTCGTCATTTGGCTGAAGAATATGAAGGTGATTCAAGCATCAAAGCTGCCATTGATAATGGTGATGCGGTGACAAGTAAAGACATCTTTGTCGCTGCTGAAGCGGGTGACCATTTTGCCGATTCAGTTGTTGAAAAAGTTGGTTTCTATCTTGGTCAAGCAACAGCAAATATCGCAAACATCTTAAACCCAGACTCAGTTGTTATCGGTGGTGGTGTTTCAGCTGCAGGCGAATTCTTGCGTAGTCGCGTTGAAAAATATTTTGTCAGCTACGCTTTCCCACAAGTGCGCAAAACAACAAAAATCAAAATTGCCGAACTTGGAAATGATGCTGGTATCATTGGTGCAGCAAGTCTTGCAAGTCAATTTGTAGATTAAGGGGCGCAAAATGAACTGGATTATCGTTTTAGTTATTTTAGTTGCTATCGTTGCTTGGATGGCTTGGACTTATTTTAGTCTCCGCCGTGCAGCAAAATTTATTGATAATGCTGAGTTTGAAAGCATGATTCACACAAGTCAATTGATTGATGTGCGTGAGGCTGGTGCTTTCAAAACAAAACATATCATGGGAGCTCGTAATCTTCCAGCTAGTCAAATTCAACTCTCAATGTCTGCTATTCGTAAAGATAAACCTGTTCTTTTATACGATAGTAGTAGAAGTTCAGCACTTCCACGTGTTATTAGAACACTTAAAAAAGCAGGCTACACTAACCTTTATGTTCTTAAAGACGGCTTTGACTACTGGACAGGAAAAGTTAAAGAAAGTTAATCATTTACCAATATATGGAATTTGAAAAAGAAAATTTAAAGAGAAAAAACGATGAGAGTAAGGATGCCCTGAAATCGAAATACCTCAAAAATCAGATTTTTCAATTGGATTTGGAATTAAGTCAAGTAACAGACGAAGATGAGAAAAAGAGACTTGAAGCGTTACGCAATGTTTACATCGAAAAATTGCAAGAAAACAAGAAACGTCGTTTAATCAGGATCCTTTTAATCAGTCCATTGGTTTTCTTGACTCTGATTATTTTGTATCTCGTCACAGCTTTCAATCGAGAAACAACCGCCAATAATAAGGCGGAATGGTCGCCATCTACAACGGCTACGTCAACAAGTACATCTAGTTCTTCAAGTTCATCAAGCACGAGCGAGACCAAGACCTCTTCAACGATAAAACAAGGTGTCCCTGCGGAGCTTGTTGGAAATTGGAAAACAGCTGATTTTGACGGAGTTATTCTGACAATCAGTGAAGATGGCACAATGACTAAAAATCAGTCTAATTATATCGTTACAGAGCGTGTTTCTGGTTATGAAGAAGTGGCGCAAGGTGTTTATCGTTTTTATCCTGCTGATGGAAGTGATAGTGAAGCCATCGGGGCACTTATTTTTGGTGGTATCGGTGGTAGTTACCAAACAACACCAAAATTTGCTTCGGGAATTTATGCTAAAAATGGCTATATTTATCCACAATTCTGGACAACAACCTCTAGCAAATTCACTTATTCGCTAAACACTAATCTCAAATTAGTACCAACCGACCAAGCAGCTGTTACTGATACCATTGATACTAAAAATTTAACAACTGAGCAAGTGGAGTCTTGGGTTCTTGCCATTTATGCTTCGCAAAATCAATTATCTGATGAAGATAAAGATGATTATTTTGTAAATGTCAAAGCATATGATGACAATTTGGTTTATGCTAGTGTCCGAACAAACAGCGATTCAAAAATACGTTTAGCCTTATATCGTGTTAATGCAGACGGCTATCTTGAACAAGGAACACTTGAATCGACCAATTGGAGCGTTGTCAGTACTGCTTATGTCGAATAAGATGAGGCTAAAATATCTATAGTATATAAAAAGATGGGACATAGTTCCCATCTTTTTATATACTATAGAAGCTAAATCCGTGTCTGAAAACATTTACACTTGTTTTATCGCTGTTTTTTCATAGGATTTGTGGTATAATTCAAAAGTTAGAATAAATTTAAAAAATCGAGGAATCATGACTAAATTAAGAGAAGATATTCGTAACGTGGCGATTATCGCCCACGTTGACCACGGGAAAACAACCCTTGTTGATGAATTATTGAAACAATCACACACACTTGACGAACGTAAAGAATTGCAAGAACGTGCAATGGACTCAAACGATCTTGAAAAAGAACGTGGTATTACAATCCTTGCTAAAAATACTGCAGTTGCTTACAACGGTGTTCGTATCAATATCATGGACACACCAGGACACGCGGACTTCGGTGGAGAAGTTGAACGTATCATGAAAATGGTTGACGGTGTTGTGCTTGTTGTCGATGCTTACGAAGGAACTATGCCTCAAACACGTTTCGTGTTGAAAAAAGCTCTTGAACAAAACTTAACACCAATCGTTGTTGTTAACAAAATTGATAAACCATCAGCTCGCCCAGCAGAAGTCGTTGATGAAGTTCTTGAACTCTTCATCGAACTTGGTGCTGACGATGACCAATTAGAATTCCCAGTTGTTTATGCATCAGCTATCAACGGTACATCATCACTTTCAGATGACCCAGCTGACCAAGAACACACAATGGCTCCAGTCTTTGACACTATCATTGACCACATTCCAGCGCCAGTTGATAACTCAGAAGAACCACTTCAATTTCAAGTGTCACTTCTTGATTACAATGATTTCGTTGGACGTATCGGTATCGGACGTATTTTCCGCGGTATTGTTAAAGTTGGTGACCAAGTTACTCTTTCAAAACTTGACGGTACAACTAAAAACTTCCGTGTTACTAAACTGTTTGGTTTCTTCGGACTTGAACGTCGTGAAATCCAAGAAGCAAAAGCTGGTGATTTGATTGCTATCTCTGGTATGGAAGACATCTTTGTTGGTGAAACAATTACTCCAACAGATTGCGTTGAACCACTTCCAATTCTTCACATTGACGAACCAACACTTCAAATGACATTCTTGGCAAATAACTCACCATTTGCAGGTCGTGAAGGTAAATTCGTTACATCTCGTAAAGTTGAAGAACGCTTGCTTGCTGAATTACAAACTGACGTGTCACTTCGTGTTGAAGCAACTGATTCACCAGATAAATGGACTGTATCAGGTCGTGGTGAATTGCACTTGTCTATCCTTATCGAAACAATGCGTCGTGAAGGATATGAACTTCAAGTATCACGTCCAGAAGTTATTATCAAAGAGATTGACGGCGTGAAATGCGAACCATTCGAACGTGTTCAAATCGATACACCAGAAGAATATCAAGGTTCAGTTATCCAATCATTATCAGAACGTAAAGGTGAAATGCTTGATATGCAATCAACTGGTAATGGTCAAACACGTCTTGTATTCTTGGCACCAGCACGTGGACTTATCGGATACCCAACTGAATTCCTTTCAATGACTCACGGTTACGGTATCATGAACCACACATTCGACCAATACTTGCCAGTTATCAATGCAGAAATTGGTGGACGTCGTCGTGGTGCTCTTGTATCTATTGATACTGGTAAAGCAACAACATACTCAATCATGTCTGTTGAAGAACGCGGTACAATCTTCGTTAACCCAGGTACTGAAGTTTACGAAGGAATGATTATCGGTGAAAACTCACGTGAAAACGACTTGACAGTTAATATCACTAAAGCTAAACAAATGACTAACGTCCGTTCAGCTACGAAAGACCAAACTGCTGTTATCAAAACACCACGTATCTTGACGCTTGAAGAATCACTTGAATTCTTGAATGATGACGAATACATGGAAGTAACACCAGAATCAATCCGCTTGCGTAAACAAATCCTTGATAAAAACTTGCGCGCTAAAGCAGCTAAGAAGAAAAAATCTGCAGAGGAGTAAAACAGTCCAGAGGACTGTTTTAGGTCTGAGCCTAAAAATAAAAAAGGCGAGGAAGCTGTTAGGTTAAATCAAAGTTTCGCTTAAAAATGAGAGAACAAAGCGACTGGTAAAAACAGCTTAAAACTGATAAATTGAGTTGTAAAGGAAAGGAGTTATGAATGTTTTATTTAATCGTTGCTATTTTGATTGTTTCGTATTATTTTTTCATGGCTCCAAAAACAATTCGCAGCACTTTAAATATGATTGGTATGGTGGGAGCAGTAGCTTTATTGCTCGTTTTGGCAGCTATGAGTTTTGTCAAAATTATGCAATCACCACCAGAAATCTTTCTTGGACTTGCTATGGTTGCATTAGGATTCTTCGCCATAAGAGATGTCTATCGCTTACCGTCTAAGAAAGATGAAAAAAAGCATTATAGCAAGAAAAGCTGAGGGTACTCAGCTTTTTTCGTATCTTGGTCAGCTTTGTGGTGGGAAATGTCGTAAAATATTGAAAAACACCTTAAATAAATGTAGAATATTATTATACTTGCAATGTTAGAATGGATGTATGATGAAAACAATTAAAACATTTGAAAATAAAAAAGTTTTGGTACTTGGTTTGGCAAAATCTGGTGAAGCCGCAGCACGACTTCTTGAAAAATTGGGCGCTATCGTTACTGTCAATGATGGTAAAACATTTGATGAAAATCCTGCTGCACAGTCACTGCTTGAAGAAGGAATCAAAGTTATCTGTGGTAGCCACCCGTTGGAACTTTTGGATGAAAATTTTGAATTAATGGTTAAAAACCCAGGTATTCGATACGATAATCCAATGGTAGCACGTGCTATCGAAAAAAATATTCCAGTTATCACAGAAGTTGAGCTAGCTTACATGATTTCAGCTGCCCCAATCATTGGGATTACTGGTTCAAATGGTAAAACAACGACAACAACTATGATTGCTGAAACACTTAATAACGGTGGTAAATCTGGGCTTCTTTCAGGAAATATCGGTTTTCCTGCTTCAGAAGTTGCGCAAACAGCAACAGATAAAGACATTTTGGTTATGGAATTGTCTTCTTTCCAATTAATGGGAACAGATACTTTCCACCCACATATCGCTATTATTACTAACCTTATGCCAACTCACATTGACTATCATGGAACTTTTGAAGAGTATGTTGCAGCAAAATGGAACATTCAAAAGAATATGACTGCTGATGATTTCGTCGTGCTTAATTTCAATCAAGATTTGGCAAAAGAATTAGCACAAAAAACAGCTGCCCAAGTCGTTCCATTTTCTACAACTAAAAAAGTTGACGGTGCTTACTTAGACGGTGATACGTTGTATTTCAAAGGTGAAGCTATCATGAAAGCTTCAGAAATCGGTGTGCCAGGTAGCCATAATGTAGAAAATGCTTTGGCAACTATTGCCGTAGCAAAATTATCAGGAATCGCAAATGATGCTATCAAAGAAACCTTGACTCATTTTGGTGGCGTAAAACATCGTCTTCAAGCACTTGGTGAGATTAATGGTGTTAAATTCTACAACGATTCAAAATCAACTAATATTTTAGCAACTCAAAAAGCCCTTTCAGGCTTTGATAATTCAAAAGTGATTTTAATCGCTGGTGGTCTTGACCGTGGAAATGAATTTGACGAACTTGTTCCAGATATTACTGGGGTTAAATTAATAGTTATCCTTGGTGAATCAGCTCCGCGTGTCAAACGTGCAGCTGACAAAGCAAATGTTCCATATGTTGATGCCAAAGACGTTGCAGACGCTGCTCGTATTGCTTATGACAAAGCTGAAGCTGGTGATGTTGTTCTCTTAAGCCCTGCTAATGCTAGTTGGGATATGTATAAGAGCTTTGAAGTTCGTGGTGACGAATTTATTGCAACCTTTGAAGCAATTAAAGGAGAATAAACATGGCTAAGAAAATAGTCTTTACTGGCGGTGGAACCGTTGGGCATGTAACGTTGAACCTTATTCTTATCCCAAAATTTATCAAAGACGGTTGGGAAGTTCATTACATTGGTGACAAAAATGGCATTGAGCATGAACAAATCACCAAATCAGGTCTTGATGTGACTTTCCATTCCATTGCAACAGGAAAATTAAGACGTTATTTCTCGTGGCAAAACATGCTTGATGTTTTCAAAGTATCATTTGGAATTCTACAATCGTTGGCAATCATTGCTAAAATTCGACCACAAGCCCTCTTTTCAAAAGGAGGATTTGTGTCAGTTCCACCAGTCATTGCTGCTAAGACGTTAGGCGTTCCTGTATTTGTTCATGAATCTGATTTGTCTATGGGCTTGGCAAATAAAATCGCCTATAAATTTGCGACAACAATGTACACAACTTTTGAACAAGCTGAAGGCTTAGCAAAAGCAAAACAAGTTGGAGCGATTACAAAAGTCGGCAGTAAAGTTGACTATGATGACAGTAAAATTGAAGAGATAAAAAATCATTTTGACCCTAATTTGAAAACACTTTTGTTTATTGGTGGTTCTGCTGGGGCACGTGTTTTTAATGATTTCATTACTAATACTCCTGAATTAATCGAGCATTTCAATGTTATCAACATTTCAGGGGATAAACGTTTGAATGGTTTAAGTCAAAACCTCTATCGTGTTGACTACGTCACAGACCTTTATCAACCTTTGATGGATATGGCTGATGTGGTTGTGACACGAGGTGGTTCAAATACTATCTTTGAATTGGTTGCAATGCACAAATTGCACTTGATTGTTCCTCTTGGAAAAGAAGCCAGTCGTGGTGACCAATTAGAAAATGCAGCTTATTTTGAGAAAAAAGGCTATGCTCGTCAGCTTGCTGAAGAAAAATTAACCTTTACTAATCTTGAAGAAGAATTAGCTCAACTTTTTGCTCATGAAGATAGTTATCAAACAGCAATGGCGACTTCAAACGAAATCAAATCACAGGATGAATTTTATCATCTCATCACGCAGGACATCTCTAAAACCGCAAAAGGAATGTAAATGACAAAAGAGAAAGAGCAAGATAAAAAAGAATCTAAAACTCAAAATGACGAAAAGCTTGCGCTGACAGAATGGCAAAAACGCAATATTGAATTTCTTAAGAAAAAAGAAGCTGAAGAAGCTGAGAAAAAGAAACGTCAAGAAAAATTACGTTTAGAACGCACGCCGCATGCTAAAAAAGAAGCTGACGATGAGGAAGAAAAAGACTCCCAGTCTGAAAAGAAAGCTGACAAAGCAACAACCAACGGTGATGCTGACGAACAAGAACTCGTTTTAAAAAAAGAGAAAAAACAAAAAGCAAAACAAGCTAAAAAAGCCAGAAAAGAAAAAAAGAAAAAAGAGCAAACGGAACTGACGCCTCTTCAAAAAGCAAGACGTCGTGCTTATCCTGTTCTTATTGTTGCTGGTGCAGTTTTGCTAATATCGCTCTTTTTGGTAACGCCTCTTAGCAAGCAAAAAACAGTCACAGTTTCGGGAACATCAACAACAACGTCTGATGCTGTTTTGACTGCGTCAGGCATAAAAAGCTCAGATTATTTCTTCTCGCTGATTTTTAACCATTCAGCGTATGAAAAAAGCATTTTGAAAAACGATAAAATGATCAAAGAAGCTAAAATCATTTATCATTTTCCGAATAAATTCATGATAAAAGTGAAAGAATATGATATTGTGGCTTATGCTCAGACGGATGATGGCTACCAACCAATTCTTGAAAACGGAACTCGCCTTGATGTTGTTGGAGCGTCTGAATTGCCTGATACTTTCCTGACTATCAATCTTTCTTCTGAAAGTGATATTCAAAAATTGATAAAAGCTTTTTCAAAACTGGATAAAGATTTAGTTAGTCAAATTCAAATTGTTAGCTCTGCGAATTCTTCGACGACAGCTGATTTACTTCTTTTGGAAATGCATGATGGCAATACCGTTCGTGTACCATTGTCAGAAATTGTTGAGAAATTACCTTACTACACGAAAATTAAGGGAAATCTGACAGAAACCAGCATTGTTGATATGGAAGTCGGTATTTATACAACGACAGAAACTATTGAGTCCGAAGCTGCCGCTGAAAAAGAAAGTTCTAGCTCAGAATCAAGTGGTGAAAATACAGATTCTAGTGATACCGAATCAACAACAGAATCTAGTGAGGAAACTCAGACAGAATCAAGTGATACAGAAGTATCAACAGAAACATTTGCAGTAGATGGTGCCAGCGATAATAATTCTACTACAGAGGAAAATCCGAATAATATAACGTCTGGTATGCAGGTTGGTCAACAATAAAATTAAGTTTCTATAACAAAAAACGTAAAATGATAACATTTTACGTTTTTTTATGATATAATATTTTCTGAATAATTCTGATTTTATACAGATTTTAGAATAGTAAATGATTGGAAAGATAGTGAGGTCGAGTGAATGGCTAGAAATGGCTTTTTTACAGGTTTGGATATAGGAACAAGCTCGATTAAGGTTCTAGTAGCAGAATTTGTTTCTGGTGAAATGAACGTGATTGGTGTGAGTAATGTTCCCAGTACGGGAGTAAAAGATGGGATTATTATAGATATTGAGGCTGCTGCGGAAGCTATTAAAAAAGCGGTTGAGCAAGCAGAAGAAAAAGCGGGAATGACAATTGATAAGATTAATGTAGGTCTTCCAGCTAATTTGCTTCAGATCGAACCCACCCAAGGGATGATTCCAGTACCTAGTGAATCAAAAGAAATTAAAGATGAAGATGTTGATAGTGTTGTTAAATCAGCATTAACAAAAAGTATTACTCCAGAGCGTGAAGTAATCTCATTGATTCCTGAAGAATTTATCGTTGATGGTTTTCAAGGAATTCGTGATCCACGTGGCATGATGGGGATTCGCTTAGAAATGCGTGGTTTGATTTATACAGGACCAAGTACTATCTTACATAATCTTCGTAAAACAGTTGAACGTGCAGGTATTAGTGTTGAAAATATAATCATCACACCGCTTGCTATGGCAAAATCAGTTCTTAACGAAGGTGAACGCGAATTCGGTGCTACTGTGATTGATTTAGGTGGCGGTCAAACAACCGTTGCTTCTATGCGTGCACAAGAATTGCAATACACTAACATTTACCCAGAGGGTGGTGAATATATAACCAAAGATATTTCAAAAGTTTTGAAAACATCTATACAGATTGCTGAAGCCCTTAAGTTTAACTTTGGACAAGCTAACCTAGAGGAAGCAAGTTTATCAGAAACGGTCCAAGTTGATGTTGTTGGTAGTGATACACCTATCTCAGTTAGCGAGCGTTACTTGTCAGAAATTATTTCTGCGCGTGTACGCCACATTCTAGATCGTGTTAAACAAGATTTAGAACGTGGACGTTTGCTTGACTTACCAGGTGGTATTGTTCTTGTTGGTGGTGGCGCAATCATGCCAGGTGTGGTTGAAGTTGCTCAAGAAATTTTTGGAACAACCGTTAAACTACATGTCCCAAATCAAGTTGGTATCCGTAATCCAATGTTTGCTAACGTCATCAGTCTTGTTGAATATGTTGGGACAATGAGTGAAGTGGATGTGATCGCGCAACGAGCAGTTTCTGGTGAAGAACTTCTTCGACGCAAACCAGTTGATTTTGAACCACAGCCGCAAGTACGACCTCGAGTGGTCTATAATAATGATTTAGTTGTGCCGGCAAATGATAACCTAGTATCGCAACCTACTCAGGTTCCACCAGTTCAAAAACAAGAAGAATCAAGACCAAAACTTGGTGAGCGTGTTCGTGGTATTTTTGGAAGTATGTTTGACTAAACAATAAGTGAGGAATAAAAATGGCATTTTCATTTGACACAGCATCAGTACAAGGTGCAGTTATTAAAGTTATTGGTGTCGGTGGTGGCGGAGGTAACGCTATTAACCGTATGATTGATGAGGGTGTTGCTGGTGTTGAATTTATCGCAGCAAACACTGATATCCAAGCATTGAGCTCTTCAAAAGCTGAAACTGTTATTCAGTTAGGCCCTAAATTGACTCGTGGACTTGGTGCTGGAGGACAGCCTGAAGTAGGTCGTAAGGCTGCGGAAGAAAGTGAAGAGGTTTTGACAGAAGCTCTTACAGGGGCTGATATGGTCTTTATCACTGCTGGTATGGGCGGTGGTTCTGGTACAGGTGCTGCACCAGTTATCGCACGTATTGCTAAAAGCCTAGGCGCTCTTACTGTTGCTGTTGTAACACGTCCATTTGGTTTCGAAGGAAACAAGCGTGGTAACTTTGCAGCAGAAGGAATTGCAGAACTTCGTGAACAAGTAGATACATTGCTTATCATTTCAAATAATAACCTTCTTGAAATCGTTGATAAGAAAACACCTCTTCTTGAAGCACTTAGCGAAGCTGATAATGTCCTTCGTCAAGGTGTCCAAGGTATCACTGATTTGATTACAAGCCCTGGTCTTATCAACCTTGACTTTGCCGATGTTAAAACAGTTATGGCGAACAAAGGTAACGCCCTTATGGGGATTGGTATTGGTTCCGGTGAAGAACGTATTACAGAAGCTGCTCGTAAAGCAATCTTTTCACCACTTCTTGAAACTACAATTGATGGTGCGCAAGATGTAATCGTTAACGTTACTGGTGGTCTTGATATGACTCTTACAGAAGCAGAAGAAGCTTCTGAAATCATTAGTCAAGCAGCAGGTAAAGGTGTTAATATCTGGCTTGGTACGTCTATTGATGATACGATGAAAGATGAAATCCGCGTAACAGTTGTTGCAACAGGTGTTCGTCAAGACCGTGCTGAGCAAGCAGCAGGATTCCAACAACCAACTCGTTCATTTACTCAAGCTAATGCACAACAAGCAGCAGGTGCTCAATACGCTTCAGAGCGTACACAACAACCAAATCAAACAACATTTGAACGTCGTTCAAGTTTTGACTATGATATGGGTGAAAGCCATGCTATGCCAACTTCGCAACAGCCAGCGGCTAATCAATCTCAACAAAAAGAAAATTCATTTGGTAACTGGGATCTTCGCCGTGATAACATTGCACGTCCAACAGAAGGTGAATTAGATAGTAAATTGACAATGTCAACATTTACAGCCAATGATGATGCGGATGATGAACTAGAAACACCACCATTCTTTAAAAATCGTTAATGACAGATTTTAAAAAAAATAAAGACCTTGTTTTTGAACAAGTTGCGCAGGCTACGCAACAAGCCAATCGTTCTAAAGAAAGTGTCAATATTATTGCCGTGACGAAGTATGTTGATAGTGGTGTTGCTGCTCGTCTTATTGACACAGGTATTGAACATATTGGTGAAAATAGAGTCGATATGTTTCTTGATAAATATGAAGCCTTAAAAGATAGAAAGTTGACTTGGCATTTAGTTGGAAGTTTGCAACGTCGAAAAGTTAAAAATGTGATTAACTTTGTTGATTATTTCCATGCTTTGGATTCTATCAAACTTGCTTCAGAGATTCAGAAACGAGCAGAGCATACTATCAAATGTTTCTTACAGGTTAATATTTCAGAGGAAGAGAGCAAACACGGTTTTAAAGTTTCGGAAATTGACGAAGCTTTAACCGCAATCTCTGAATTTGATAAAGTGGAAATCGTGGGCTTGATGACAATGGCTCCGAAAGAAGCTTCTGAAAGTGAGATTGAAGAAATTTTTGGAAAAGCAAACCAACTTAGACAAGAGTTACAAGCTCGCCAATTACCTCATATGCCTTTTACGGAATTAAGTATGGGGATGAGTGGTGATTACAAAATTGCGATTCGCAATGGAGCGACTTTTGTCAGAATTGGAACATCATTCTTTAAATAACGGGAGAACAAAAGATGGCATTTAAAGATAAATTTGACAAACTAATTTCTTATTTCGACACTGATGAGGTAAGTGATGTTGAAGAAACTGTTGAAGAAGAGGCTCAGCGCCCACATGTTCAACAGCAAGCAGAAGCAGTACCACAACAAGCCCAAAGACGTGCTGAACCAGTTCAAAATGTTAGAACTCAGCAAATTCAAGGTGGTGGAGCAGCTCGTCAACGTCCACAACAGCCTCAACAAAGACGAGCAGTTGAAGAAAATCAACCTGTTCGTTCAATAAATCAACGTCGTGAAGAACAAATGCAAGTACGTGCTAATCAAGCGACAACGACAATTGCTTTGAAATTTCCTCGTAAATATGAGGATGCTCAAGAAATTGTTGACCTTTTGATTGTTAACGAATGTGTATTAATTGATTTCCAGTACATGCTTGATGCACAAGCACGCCGTTGCCTTGACTTTATTGATGGTGCAAGTAAAGTTCTTTATGGAAGTCTTCAAAAAGTTGGTAGTTCAATGTACTTATTGACACCTTCTAACGTTATTGTTAATGTTGAAGAACTTGCTGTTCCAAATAACGGTCAAGACATCGGTTTTGACTTTGACATGAAGAGACGCTAATATATGATTTTTGTATTAATTGTACTATTAAGACTAATTCAGTTTTACTCTTATCTGTTATTTGCGTATGCTTTGCTTTCATGGTTCCCAGGAGCTTACAACACTTGGTTTGGAAGAGCCATGGGGCAACTGGTTGAACCAGTTATTAGACCTTTTCGTCGTTTTAATCTTCAATTCATGGGATTAGACTTTACAATTTTGGCCGTAGTAATTGCGCTAAACGTTTTAAGTCGTATTCTTATCATGATTTTTGCGTAATATGGCGATGCAAAAGGATTTATATCAGCATTTTAGACCAGGTGAGTATGATTTTATTGAAAAGATTGATGACCTTGCTCGTCGTGTCGAAGCAACTTATGCATATGCTTTAACAGATTTTCTAAATCCTCGCCAAGTTGATATCGCAAGAAGCGTTATTGGCAATCGAGGATTGCACTATTTTGTTTCGAGTGATTATTATCCAGCTGAATACGCTCGACTTATTGTGGCACCTGACTATTATGAGTTTAATCCTGAGGATTTTGAATTAACTTTGCTTGAGGTGAATTACAATTCAAAATTTAATCAGCTGACACATTCTCAGATTATGGGAACTTTACTTCATAAGCTTGGGATTAAACGAACAGTTATCGGAGATATTTTAGTTGAATCCGGTTATGCGCAGCTTTTGGTAACGCAAAATATGGCTGATTACTTTAGAGCTGATGTGACTAAAATTGCTAAGGCTAGCGTTTCACTAAAAGAAATTCCTCTGGAACAGTTAATTGCAGGTGAGAAAGATAGTCGACAACTGGATATCATAGTTTCTAGTATGCGCATGGATAAAGTTCTTGCAACAGTTTTGAAGCTTTCAAGAAGTCAAGCAGTGCAGTTGATGGAAACTGATAAAGTAAAACTTAACTATCAAATAGTTGATAGAGCCTCAGAAATGCTTCAAGTTGGAGATTTGATTAGTGTTAGAGGATTTGGTCGCTTTTCTATTTTAAGTGAAAATGGTCTCACTAAAAATGGAAAATGTAAATTGACCGTAGATAAGATGATACATAAATAAGGAGAAATCAATGGCACTTACAGCACTTGATATTAAAGATAAAACATTTAAATTAAAATTTCGTGGTTACGACGAAGAAGAAGTTAATGAATTTCTTGATATTGTTGTAGATGATTATGAAGACTTGGTTCGTCGTAATCATGAACAAGAAAACAGAATCAAAGATTTAGAAGATAAATTAGCTTACTTCGATGAAATGAAAGAATCATTGAGTCAATCTGTTATCCTTGCACAAGAAACAGCTGAAAAAGTTAAAACATCTGCTAACGATGAAGCTGCTAACCTTGTTAGCAAAGCTAACTATGATGCACAACATCTTATTGATGAGGCTAAATCAAAAGCTAATCAAATTTTACGTGATGCAACTGATGAAGCTAAACGTGTTGCTGTAGAAACAGAAGATTTGAAACGTCAAACACGTGTTTTCCATCAACGTTTGGTAGCGGCTATCGAAGGACAGCTTGGTTTAACAAATTCACCAGAATGGACAGAATTGTTGCAGCCAACAGCTGTTTACCTTCAAAACTCAGATGCTGCTTTCCGTGAAGTTGTTGAAAAAGTTTTGGAAGAAGAAGTTCCAGAAACTGATGATGAATTGTCAATGGATGCAACACGTCAATTTACACCAGAAGAAATGAAAGAATTGCAACGCCGTGTTGAAGCAGGAAACAAACACCTTGAAGAAACACAAAAAATTGCTATTGTAGATGACAGCGAAGCAGATTCTGAAATCAATCTTAACGAAACACAAACATTTAAATTAAATATCGAAGAATAAGAAAAACACGGTTGATAGTCAATATTTACAGCGAGCAGGCGATGGTGTGAGACCTGCAATCACTTGGGTATCAATTATCCTTTTCTAACATTTTTACCTGAATCAAGTAGGGTAAAAGGGCAAACTCACCTTACGAGTTAAAGAGGGAAATTTAGATTTTAAAGACTAAATTTCTAAACTAAGGTGGTACCACGAGCTTTCGTCCTTTTTGAGACGAAGGCTTTTTTGTTTAACCATTTATATGTTAGGTCATTTTCTGTTATTGGCAATGTCAATGATAGTTAAATATTATTATTTATAAGGAGTAGTCATGAAACTAAAAGATACGCTTAATCTTGGGAAAACTGCGTTCCCAATGCGTGCTGGACTCCCAAACAAAGAGCCAAATTGGCAAAAAGAATGGGAAGAAGCAGATATCTATGCTAAACGTCAACAATTAAATGAAGGCAAACCTTCTTTCAATCTCCACGATGGACCTCCGTACGCTAACGGAAACATTCACGTTGGTCATGCTATGAATAAAATTTCGAAAGACATTATTGTACGTTCAAAATCAATGTCTGGTTTCCGTGCCCCTTATATTCCTGGTTGGGACACACACGGACTTCCAATTGAACAAGTGTTGGCTAAAAAGGGTGTGAAACGTAAAGAAATTCCTTTGACTGAATACCTTGAAATGTGTCGTGAATACGCACTTAGCCAAGTTGATAAACAACGTGAAGATTTCAAACGTCTTGGGGTATCTGCTGATTGGGAAAATCCATACATCACATTAATTCCTGAATATGAAGCTGCTCAAATTCGTGTCTTTGGTGCAATGGCTGATAAAGGTTACATCTACCGTGGTGCAAAACCTGTTTACTGGTCATGGTCATCTGAATCAGCACTTGCTGAAGCTGAAATCGAATATCATGATATTGATTCAACATCACTTTACTATGCTAATAAAGTTAAAGATGGTAAAGGTGTGCTTGATACTGATACTTATATTGTTGTTTGGACAACAACACCATTTACAGTAACAGCTTCACGTGGTTTGACTGTTGGTCCTGATATGGATTACGTTGTTGTGAAACCAGCTAATGATGACCGTAAATTCGTTGTTGCAGAAGGACTTTTGGATAGCTTAGCTGAAAAATTTGGTTGGGAATCATTTGAAGTCCTCGCTAAACATAAAGGTACTGAACTCGAATACATCGTTACAGAACATCCATGGGATACAGAAGTAGATGAACTTGTTATCTTAGGTGACCACGTTACACTTGATTCAGGTACAGGTGTTGTCCATACTGCCCCTGGTTTTGGTGAAGATGACTACAATGTTGGTGTTAAATACAATCTTGAAGTTGCTGTTACTGTTGACGAACGTGGTATCATGATGGAAAATGCTGGTCCAGATTTCCAAGGTCAATTCTATGATAAAGTTGTTCCAACTGTTACTGAAAAACTTGGTGACCTTTTGCTTGCTAGTGAAGTCATCACTCACTCATATCCATTTGACTGGCGCACTAAGAAACCAATTATCTGGCGTGCTGTACCACAATGGTTTGCATCAGTTTCTAAATTCCGTCAAGATATTCTTGATGAAATTGATCGCACAACATTCTATCCAGAATGGGGTCGTACACGTCTTTACAACATGATTCGTGACCGTGGTGACTGGGTTATCTCACGCCAACGTGCATGGGGTGTGCCACTTCCAATCTTCTACGCTGAAGATGGTACAGCTATCATGACGAAAGAAGTAACTGACCATGTTGCTGATTTATTTGCTGAATATGGTTCAATCGTTTGGTGGCAACGTGAAGCTAAAGACCTTCTTCCAGAAGGATTCACTCATCCAGGTTCACCAAATGGTGAATTCACTAAAGAAACTGATATCATGGATGTATGGTTTGACTCAGGTTCTTCATGGAATGGTGTTATGAATGCTCGCGAAGGTTTAGAATATCCAGCTGACCTTTATCTTGAAGGTTCTGACCAATACCGTGGTTGGTTCAACTCATCATTAATCACTTCAGTTGCTGTTAACGGACATGCTCCTTATAAAGCTGTGCTTTCTCAAGGTTTCGTCCTTGATGGTAAAGGTGAAAAAATGTCTAAATCACTCGGAAATACAATCCTTCCAAGTGATGTTGAAAAACAATTCGGTGCTGAAATTTTACGTCTTTGGGTAACTAGTGTTGATTCTAGCAACGATGTTCGTATATCAATGGATATTTTGAAACAAACATCAGAAACTTACCGTAAAATCCGTAACACACTTCGTTTCTTGATTGCCAATACAGCAGATTTCAATCCAAATACAGATGCAGTTGCTTACGAAAACTTGCGTGCAGTTGATAAATACATGACTGTTAAATTCAACCAATTGGTAGCAACAATCCGCAAAGCTTACGAAGCCTATGACTTCATGGCGATTTACAAAGCTGTCGTGAACTTCATCACAGTTGATTTATCAGCATTCTATCTTGATTTTGCTAAAGACGTTGTTTACATCGAAGCAGCAGATAACCTTGCTCGCCGTCAAATGCAAACAGTCTTCTACGATATTTTGGTTAAAATCACTAAATTATTGACACCAATTCTTCCTCACACAGCTGAAGAAATCTGGTCATACCTTGAATTCGAACCAGAAGAATTTGTTCAATTGTCTGAATTACCAGATGCTGAAGTCTTTGCAGGGCAAGAGAATATTCTTGAAGAATGGGATGCCTTCATGACACTTCGTAACCAAGCTCAAAAAGCTTTGGAAGAAGCTCGTAATGCTAAAATCATTGGTAAATCATTGGAAGCTCATTTGACAATTTATGCTAGCGAAGAAGTGAAGACTCTTCTTACAGCACTTGATAGTGACGTTGCTCAATTGTTGATTGTATCTCAATTAATTGTTACTGATGAATCTGCACCTACTGACGCAGTAGCTTTTGATGATGTTGCGTTCACAGTTGCTCATGCTGAAGGACAAGTTTGTGATCGTTGCCGTCGTGTTGACCCAACAGCTAAAGAACGTTCATACGGTGTTACCATTTGTGACCACTGTGATGAAATCGTTGAAGCAAACTTCCCAGAAGTAGTAGCAGAAGGATTTGAAGTTAAAGCAAAATAACATAACACTGCTTAACAAATACAAAAACGGCTCTTTGTCAACTGTAGTGGGTGACAAAGTTAAGCTCTAGCGAGAACAAGTGTTGTTCTCGCTTTTTTTTTGCTGTTCAAAGCGAGGTAAATGCGCTTTTTTTAAGTTGTCAAAGTTCCTATAACCAAAAGCGTTGTATTTAATATTTTTGATGAGTTTGTTGGTTGCTTCAAGTTTGGTGTTAGTAATGTATTTCTTATAGTGAATAAAAGTTGTTAGTGCTGTTTTTAAAGAGTGATTGAGTTGAGGTAAAGCTTCCTAAATTAATCCAAAGAATTGTTCGGTATTCTTTTCTTGTAAGTGAAAAAGGAGTAATTGATAAAGGTTGTAGTAGTGTTTAAGTTGCGGCACATGTTTAAAAATCTTTTCTAAACATCCTTTAAGCGTTAACGTTTCTCTGAAAGTCTTTGAGTAAAAAGTATGAGGCGATAATTTTCGACTATCCTTTTGAATGAGCTTCCAGTAATATTTTAGGACACGGTATTCAAGAGATTTCTTCTCAAGTTGTTTCATTATTTGGATACGTGTCTGTTTTAGTGCTCTGTTCATGTGCTGAACAATATGAAAACTTTTAGACCGAGAGTAAAATTGGAGAGTGAAGGTGTTTAAGTAAAGGACTGTAGTTACCAGACATGTCCATCGTAGCGACTTTCACCCTTTCCCGAGCCTCTTTTGAGTATTTAAAAAAGTAATTACGAATGATTGCTTGTCGTCTGTTATCAAGATATGATTCTTTCTATTTATTGTTTCATCGCTTTAAATTTGAAGTCATATGGGACTTTTTGTATACTAAAGCAAATAAAAAATCAGGTTGTGGAGACCTGATTAGTGAGCTGTTGGGAATGAAATTTCAATTAGATTTGCTGTGTGCAAGGTTTTTAATTGGTCTAGTTGAACGATTGATTTATCGATTTTACGTTTGAGGAAAAATTCACGAATAGCTTCAATTTCACTATCTTTAATAGCGCGATATTTGTTTGAGATCAATAGCTCGTAGTGTTTTGGCGCTTGTGTGAAAATAACATCAGTATTTCCTGCAGAATAGGTCTCGACGAGCTTTGTATCCGTATTTCGCAACTGATTACGAACCAGCTCAGAATGACTACTTGTTGTGTTGATTAACCTCATATATCTCCTCCTGTGTGATTTTCTACCCCTATTATAACACTATTTTGAGTGAAAAAGTAGAATAAGAGATATTAGTGATGATTTTTTTTCCAAGCTTCAACCCCCCACTTGTGGCTACCACGTTTTAATTTGTCGATAGCTTCATCAATTGAAAACCAAGAGAGGTTGTTGAAGTCTTCCAAAGGATCATCAATTTCTTCAAAATGTGTCACTTCGTAGATATAAGCGGGATTATAAAAATAGGTATCACGGTGGCGAGAGTAAAAATACTCATCTGCCTGTCCATAGTAATAACCTAGCTCAGCCGAAAAGCCCAATTCTTCAATGAGTTCACGTTTTAAAGCTGAAAAATTGTCTTCACCAGCTTCGATTTCTCCACCAGGAAGAAACCAAGAACCATTAGGTGCTTGAACTAGGATAATCTGGTTTTTATCAGCATTTGGAACAATGGCATAAACACCATAGCGTGCTTTGTAATCAACAGTTGTAAGTTTTTCACCGAAAGTTGGATTTGTCATGATATTCTCCTATGAAAAATATGATAGAAATAGTGGAGACCAAAATAATTAGTACGAGTGTCTGTTGGTGACATTATACTAAAAAAATGAACTTTTTTCTATAAAATTATCGGAATATTTTGATTTTTTTATGACAATTTGCCGTTATAAAAACAGCAGAGCAGAGAATGTTGTGGAAATCTGGAATATCATCAAGTCTTGTTGATGAGCTGTCACTAGTAAAGTCATTTGAAGCAAAGAAAGAAATAGTTTGGAACTATTGTCGTCCCAAACTATTTAGAGTTTCATTATTCTGATTCTGCTGAAACGGTTGTTTCTTCTTTTTCAATTTTTTTAGCAGATTTGATGATAATTTTACCATTACTTGTCATAACAGCTTTCAAATCTTTTTCGCTTGGGTTTTCAAGATAGAAGTCTGTAATGGCATCTTCAATGTGATCTTGGATAGTACGACGTAATGGACGAGCACCCATTTTAGGATCGTAGCCAAGGTCAACTAATTTTTCTTTTACTTTATCAGAAACTTCGAGGTGAATATCGTTAGTTGCTAGGCGTTTATTGACATCGTCAAGCATAAGGTTAACAATTTGGAGAAGATTGTCTTTGCTAAGAGCCTTAAATTCGATAATACCGTCGAAACGGTTCATGAATTCAGGACTGAAGTAGTTGCTAAGTTCACCAAGAACAGAATTTGTACATCCTTCACGAGCAGCACCGAAACCAACTGAAGCTTCTGTTTTACCAGTACCAGCATTAGAAGTCATGATAATAATAGTATCTTTGAAGCTTACTGTACGACCTTGACCGTCAGTCAAACGACCGTCATCAAGAACTTGCAAGAACATATGCATAACATCAGGATGCGCTTTTTCAACTTCGTCAAGAAGGATGAGTGAGTATGGATTACGGCGAACTTTTTCTGTCAATTGACCAGCTTCTTCGTAACCAACGTATCCTGGAGGCGCTCCGACAAGTTTAGCGACCGCATGTTTTTCCATGTATTCAGACATATCGAAACGAATCATACTGTCAGCTGAGCCGAAAAGTTCAATCGCTAATTGTTTAGAAAGTTCTGTTTTACCAACACCAGTTGGTCCAACAAAGAGGAACGAACCGATTGGACGATTTGGGGTACCAAGACCGACACGATTACGGCGAATAGCTTTGGCAATCTTGTCAACGGCATCATCTTGACCAATGACGTGTGTTTTCAAATCATCAGCAAGATTAATTAATTGTGATTGTTCCTTTTCTTTCAAATCACCAACAGGAATGTTAGTTTTTTCTTCAACGATAGCTTCGATAGTCTTTTCAGTAATGACTGGGATATCGTCTTCGTTGATTGTTTGTTGTTGCATTTCCTTGTATTTAGCGATTTGGTCACGGAAATAAGCTGCGCGTTCATAATCTTCTTCGCGAGTAGCTTGTGTTTTTAGGTTTTCAGCTTCCACTAAACGCTTGTCGATTTCTTGTGGGTCAACAAAGTTAAGGGTTAAATTCATTTTAGAACCAGCTTCGTCTAGCAAATCAATGGCTTTATCTGGGAGGAAGCGATCCTGAATGTAACGGTTAGAAAGATTTGCGGCAGCTTCAATTGCATCATCGCTGTATTTGACATGATGATAATCTTCGTATTTCTTTTGAATACCACGAAGAATCGTAATCGTTTCTTCCACGCTTGGTTCATCAACTTTGACAGGTTGCATACGGCGTTCAAGTGCTGCATCTTTTTCAATAATGCGGTATTCATTGAGTGTCGTAGCACCAACTAATTGAAGTTCACCACGAGCAAGTGCTGGTTTTAAAATATTACCAGCGTCCATGTTGCCGTCGCCTGCAGAACCAGCACCGACAATTTCGTGAATTTCGTCAATGAAGAGAATAACGTCCTTGCGTTCACGGATTTCTTCCATGAGTTTTTGCATACGTTCTTCAAATTGACCACGAATACCTGTTCCTTGCACAAGGCTAACGACATCAAGACGAATAACCTGTTTATTTTGAAGTTTTTGTGGAACGTTACCATCTACGATTTTTTGAGCTAATCCTTCAACAACGGCTGTTTTACCAACCCCTGGTTCACCAATAAGAACAGGATTATTTTTGGTACGACGGTTAAGAATTTCAATCACACGAATGATTTCGGCATCACGTCCAATGACAGGGTCGATGTCACCGCGACGAGCAATATCAGTAACGTTGATACCAAATTCTTCTAGCAAACCTTTTTGTTGTTGCTGTTGGCTAGCTGCGCCGTTTGGACGATAATTGTTATTATTGCCGCCGTTATTTCCACCACCTGATTGTGTTGGAGGCGTATTTTGGAAATCTTGTCCACCGAATGCGTGGAAATTATTTAAATTACTGAAGAAATCATCAAAAGGATTCATACCAGTAGATTGATTTTGTGTGGAAGAAGTTTGTGCATTTCCTAAACCACCTAAAATAGTATTGTTAGGGTCAGTTTTCATGATTTGATAGCAATTTTGGCACAAATCAATTTGCTTTTGCTGACCATTGACATTTGTATAGAGATGAATTGTTGATTCGTTTAAATGACAATTTTGACAGAGCATATATAATACCCTCCTTTCGTAACGGCTTGACATTGACAATAAAGGTCAAAGATAGTCAAAGTTCATGATTCTATTATAGCACTAGGTTAATAGAAATCAAGTAAAAAGCATTAAAAAATTAGCACTCTTACGCTAAGAGTGCTATGCTTTCTCAGGGTCAATTTGACTGGCTGCCATAGACCCCATAGCAGCGCCCCAAATTACCCCACCGAGGGTGATTGCGATAAGTCTGAGAGGATTTGTGAAGAGTTCCAAAGGATTTTTTCCCTCTTTGCTAAAAGCGTTAAAAACGAGCATGAATAGTGCAAAAATTCCATCAACTAACCAGCCCTTTTTGCGAGCATTCTGCCGTGTCTGTTCGACTTCATTTTTAGGGATTTCCAATGATGTTTGCAAATCACGATTGGTCAACATAACAAGAAGAATAATAGGAATAACAAAAATGAGGCCGAAGAGATTAATATAGAGGACAGCAGTGGCCGCTATTGTCTGGTTGATGAGTACAATAATAGCAGAAAAGAATAACTCAAAGAAAAAAAGACCGATAAACAGTTTATTGCTGATACGATTAACTTCTTGTTCGCGATATTCGTCTAATTTGCCATTAATTCCGTAGAAACGTTTAATAAATTTTAACCAAAGTGATATTTTCTTCGTTTTCATAATGATTTTCCTTTAAAATTCCCAAAATTATAAATGTCTAGTTTCCCAAAAAAGTGTGTTGAGATTAGTTTGCAACGCCTCCACTAATGTGATACAAAGTTCAAATGACGGACTATACTTATTATTTTCGATGAGGTTAACCGTTTGGCGGGTAACACCTATTTGTTTTTTAGCAAAAATTTTTTTGTTACTTTTCTTAAGTTCCTTGATTTTTTATTTCTAGGCTCAGACCTCAAACTATCCACTGGATGGTTTGAGCCGACGGCAGGTTCAATAGTCTAGTGGGCTATTGAAGGAACCCAAGAAATTTCTAAAGATTGCAGTGATTGACTGGCAGTTCTTATTTTAGATTCACAAAAATTTCTTACGAATGATGCTGACCTTATCAGATTTATTTGCAACCTCTTGTTTGCTCACTTCGCTCGCAAATAATCCATTGATAAAATAGCTATTACGTTTTTCAAGAGAAAAGTTTGTTTGTATGTGTTTATATATGACATGTCAAATATAAATGGCAAATGTGGTGGTATTTTGGGGGAGATGATTTTTTATTCAAAATCTCCTTGACAAAATGTATAATTATGCTAAAATTAGGTATATTATTCAAAGAAAAAGGATGGACGAGTGTATGGCTATTAATGATTCATTTTTGAAAGAGATTGATTTTACTAAGGAAGAACTGGTTGAACTGATTGATTTAGGATTGAAATTTAAAGAGTTGAAAAAGAAAAAAATTCCTCATAAATATTTAGAGGGGTTGAACATTGCTCTTATTTTTGAAAAGACAAGTACACGAACACGTTCAGCTTTCACGGTGGCTGGGCAAGATTTGGGCATGAACGTGACTTATCTTGGTAGTAGCGAGATTCAACTTGGTAAAAAGGAATCAGTCATTGATACGGCAAAAGTTCTTGGTTCGATGTTTGACGGGATTGAGTACCGTGGTTTCAAACAAGAAGATGTTGAAGCCTTGGCTGAGTATTCTGGTGTGCCAGTCTGGAATGGTTTGACAGATACTTGGCATCCAACACAAATGATTGCTGATTTTATGACCTTAAAAGAAGTTTTTGGAAAATTAGAAGGCTTGACGATTGCTTATGTCGGTGATGGGCGTAATAATATGGCAAATTCTTTGCTTGTGACTTCGGCAATTCTTGGTGTCAATGTTAAAATTATTGCGCCAGCCAGCTTGCAACCTGAAGCTGAAATTATTGAAATTGCTCAAAAATACAACAATGGTGCTGAATTAACCATTACAGATGACCTTGCTGCGGTTAAAGGTGTTGATATGCTTTACACTGATGTTTGGGTATCAATGGGAGAAAAAGTTGATTTCAAAGAACGTATTGACCTCTTATTGCCTTACCAAATCAATGCAGAACTATTAGCGAAAACTGAAAATCCTGATGTGATTGTCATGCATTGCTTACCAGCTTTCCATGACCTTAATACCGAAATTGGTCAAGAAATTTATGACAAATATGGTCTTGCTGAACTTGAAATTACCGATGAGATTTTTCAAAAATACAGTTCAATCATTTTTCAAGAAGCTGAAAACCGTATGCATTCTATCAAAGCGATTATGTACAATTCACTAAAAGCAATTTAAAGGACAATAATCGCTGAAAAATGGCACTTTTGACAGGAATTTTAGATAAAAGAAAGAAAATACATTCCTTTGTTGTTTGTTTGTAGGAAATTATGTTAAAATAGTATGGACAATAAACGAAGAGGAGAATAGTCATGGAATCACATTTGGTGAGAATTATCAATCGTCTTGAGTTAATGACAACTGATAGTAGTAATCTAAAACGTAATTTTGAACGTGATGGTGTCGTTGTGGCAGAAGTGTCATTCAGTAATGACCCTGAAAATGGTCCAGTTTTCACTTTGCGTGATGTTGAAGCGCGTGAGTCTTACTCATTTGATAGCATCGATTTAATCGCAATGGAAATTTATGACCTTCTTTACTAAAATAAAGAAAAATTCAGGACAGAGTATAAGGTTTTGGTAAAGCCCTGCTTAAGTGTGGTTTCAACGTTTTCTTATATTGCTATTTTGAATTGCAAAAAGTTCGCAAATTGCGAGCTTTTTATTTTTTTGTTTATTAATAATGATAGAAATGCTGTTATATCAAGTATTTACGTCTGTTTCCAGAAAAATGAATTATTGGTATTTTTATTCAATCTGTGTTATAATTAATTGATTATTGTTTATAGGAGAAATAAATGGACTTTTCATTTTTGCCAAAATATTGGGCTTATTTTAACTATGGTGTCCTTGTAACCATTATGATTTCAGCATGTGTTGTTTTCTTTGGGACAATCATTGGTATCTTGGTTGCTTTAGTTAAACGTACAAATATAAAAGTTTTAAATTGGATTGCTAGTTTTTACGTTTGGGTCTTTCGTGGGACTCCGATGGTTGTTCAAATCATGATTGCCTTTGCTTGGATGCACTTTAATAATGCGCCAATCGTTGGCTTTGGTGTTCTTGACCTTGATTTTTCACGTTTGCTTCCAGGTATCATTATTATTTCGTTAAATAGCGGAGCTTATATTTCTGAAATCGTCCGTGCTGGTATCGAAGCAGTACCAAAAGGACAGCTTGAAGCGGCGTATTCGCTTGGTATTCGCCCAGTCAATGCAATGCGTTATGTCATTTTGCCGCAAGCCCTCAAAAATATCTTACCAGCACTTGGTAATGAATTTATTACCATTATCAAAGATAGTTCACTTCTTCAAACTATCGGAGTTATGGAATTGTGGAATGGTGCCCAATCGGTCGTAACAGCAACGTATTTGCCCATCACACCATTGTTATTTGCTGCATTCTACTACCTCATGGTGACAACTGTGATGTCATTCTTAGTGAAACGACTTGAAAAACGCATGGGAAATGGAGGTAGCAACTAATGTCAGAAATGCTTATTTCAATTAAAGGACTTCATAAATATTTCGGAAAAAATGAAGTGTTAAAAGGTATTGACCTTGATATTAAATCTGGTGAAGTGGTTGTTATCATTGGACCTTCAGGGTCAGGAAAATCAACATTTCTTCGTACAATGAACTTACTTGAAACACCGACAAAAGGTATGATTACTTTTGAGGGTGTTGATATTACAGATAAGAAAAATGATATTTTCAAGATGCGTGAAAAAATGGGAATGGTTTTCCAACAGTTCAATCTCTTCCCAAATATGACGGTACTTGAGAATATCACATTATCACCAACTAAAACAAAGGGTATCTCTAAAGCAGAAGCAGAAGCAAAAGCTTATGATTTATTAGATAAAGTTGGGCTTCGCGACAAATCAGACGTTTATCCAGCTAGTTTGTCAGGTGGTCAACAGCAACGTATCGCAATTGCGCGTGGACTTGCTATGGATCCAGATGTACTGCTCTTTGATGAACCAACATCAGCGCTTGACCCAGAAATGGTTGGTGAAGTACTTGGTGTTATGCAAGATTTAGCAAAATCAGGAATGACAATGGCGATTGTTACCCATGAAATGGGATTTGCACGTGAAGTGGCTGATCGTGTTATCTTCATGGACGGAGGTGTCATTGTTGAACAAGGAACGCCCGAAGAAGTCTTCGAACAAACCAAAGAAGCTCGTACAAAAGATTTCTTGAGTAAAGTTTTATAATAGAATAAAAAATAACCTCGGTTGAGTACATAAACTCAGCTGAGTTTTTTCTTGTTCTGGAAGAAGTTTAATATATGTAAAAAATAAATATTTAATTAGAGATAAATGAATGATAGTTTTTATATTAAGCATGCTTAATTTTTGTATTTTAATTATTTTTAAAAATTGTAAATGAATGAAACAAGATTGAAAACATATATTATAATGATTCTAAATAGATAAAGTTATTATTTAGAATTATTACAATTAATTGAATAATTAAATAAAATATTAATTTTTATAGAAAAATTGTCCTATTTTTATGATATAATGAACCGAGTAGAAGGTCGATTATTTTATCAAAAAATTACGAGGAGGTCAAGAATTTTGATTTTGCAAAATGCTAAAATTGATATTCCCTACGCAGTCGTTGGCATTGATTTACCTGATGAAAGTGTTCGACATTTATCAAACTTAGGGTTAAAAGTTGGTGCTTCGTTAAAAGTTGTTTCAAAAACGCCAACGAGTGCAATTGTCATGCTTAAATCAAGCCGTTTGGCATTTGATCAGTCAATTTTAAATCATGTTGACGTTACTGAAGAAGAAGGAGAACTTGAAACTTTGCCTCTTTCAGAGTTGAAAGTTGGAGAATTTGCTTATGTGGATGGTATTTATGCTATTAATGAAGCAAAACGTCGCCTTATGGATATGGGATTAACACGCCATACCAAAGTTTATCTTCGTAAAGTAGCGCCATTAGGAGACCCTATCGAAATTAGTTTACGTGGTTACGAGTTAACCTTACGTAAATCAGAAGCGCAGATGATTAGTGTTGTGAAAGTAGATAGTAAGGAGAAAAAATGACAGAGATAGCCTTAATTGGGAATCCAAATAGTGGGAAAACAAGTCTCTTTAATTTATTGACTGGAACAAGTCAACGTGTTGGTAACTGGCCTGGTGTTACTGTTGAACGAAAAAGTGGTACCGTTAAAAAGCACAGTGATTGGAAAGTGCAAGACTTACCAGGGATTTACTCAATGTCACCTTATACGCCAGAAGAAAAAGTGGCACGTGACTATTTATTGAGTAATCATGCGGATAGCATTCTTAATGTTGTTGATTCGACAAACTTGGAACGTAACCTTTATTTGACAACGCAGTTGATTGAAACAGGTATTCCTGTGACCGTTGCGCTTAATATGAGCGATGCCCTCAAAGGTCAAGGAAAAACGATTAATATCGATAAACTTTCTTATCAACTTGGTGTTCCAGTCGTTTCTACTAGTGCTATTAAGAATACAGGTGTTGATAAAGTTATCAAAAAAGCAGCATATACCACTAAAGAAACCGTTGATACCATTCAATATCCTACTTATAGTGATAAATTTGAAGCGGCTTTGAAACAAATTATTGATATCTTAGGTGATATTGTTCCAGAATGTTCTGCACGTTTTTATGCTATTAAATTTTTTGAACGTGATGCCTTGGTTCAAAATGAAGTAGAATTGTCAGAATTCCAAAAAGGTGAAATCAATGAAGTGATTAAAATCACAGAAGACATTTTCACAGAGGATTCTGAATCTATCGTTGTCAATGAACGTTATGAATTTATCGAACGTGTGGCTAAAATGGCACAAAACCAAGATAGTAATTTCAAGATGACGATTTCAGATAAAATCGACCGTGTCGTGACAAACCGTATTTTGGCATTGCCGATTTTTGCGATAGTTATGTTCTTGGTTTATTACCTATCTATTCAAACAGTCGGAACAATGTGGACAGACTGGGTGAATGATGTTCTCTTTGGTGATTTGGTGCCAAATTGGGTACAAGCTGGTCTTGATTACTTGCACGTATCTGGTTGGTTAGAATCATTGATTATTGACGGAATCGTTGCAGGGGTTGGTACGGTTCTTGGTTTCTTGCCACAAATCTTTGTTCTATTTATCTGTTTGGGTATTTTAGAAGATATTGGTTACATGAGCCGTATTGCCTTTGTCATGGACCGTGTGTTCCGACGCTTTGGGTTGTCAGGAAAATCTTTCATTCCGATGTTGATTGCGACAGGATGTGGTGTGCCTGCGATTATGGCGAGTCGTACCATTGAAAACGAACGTGACCGTCGTATTACTATTATGACAGCAACGTTCATGCCATGTTCGGCTAAATTGGAAATTATCGCTTTGATTGCGGGAGCATTTTTCCCAGATAATCCATTTGTTGCGCCATCTACATATTTTATAGGTTTCTTGACAATTATTTTATCAGGGATTGCGCTTAAAAAAACAAGTTTCCTTGGAAGCTATGTTAGTCCATTTATCATGGAATTGCCAGCTTATCATATGCCAAAAGTGTGGTCAGTATTACGTTATGCCTTTGGTAAAGCCATGAGCTTTGTAAAACGTGCTGGTACCATCATTTTCAGTTTGACGGTTATTATCTGGTTTATGTCATCTTATGATTTTGCTTTCCAAGCTGTTGATACGGAGTATTCAATCCTTGCTGCTCTTGGTAGAGCAATTGCTTGGATTTTCCAACCACTTGGTTTTGGTGACTGGAAAGCTACTGTTGCAGCTGCGACAGGGCTTGCAGCCAAAGAAGCCGTTGTTGGAACATTCGGTGTCTTGTATAATGACAGCACAACTAGTGGTTTGTATCATGCTTTGCAATTGGATTACACATCACTAGCAGCTTATTCATTCTTGACATTTAATCTGCTCTGTGCGCCATGTTTTGCCGCAATGGGTGCTATCAAACGTGAAATGGGAGATGCGAAGTGGACAATTGGTGCAATTGGCTTCCAAACAGGACTTGCTTATGTGGTTAGTTTGATTATCTATCAACTTGGGCTTGTTGTTTTCTATGGTAAAGGCATCACATTCTGGACGATTGTAGCCGTTATCTTGTTGATTGCTATTATTTACTTTATCGTTAGAAAACCAAGACAAGTTAAAGAAAAAGTGATTACTTTAGATAATCTAGAAATAGCTGGAGAATAATACTATGTCAACGATTATTATTGCTGCAATTATTGCATTTGCGGTGTTTATGGGCTTTCGTAGTTTCATCAAAGGAAAAGGATCTTGTGGTGATTGTGATTGTAACTGCCCAGTCAAAGATGAAATGCATAAAACAGCAAAGTAAACTAACAAGAGAGAGCTTGCTCATGTGGGCAAGCTTTTTTATAGTTATAAAAGATAGCATTAATAACATTTTAAAGAATTTTCTGAAAATAAGAAAATAGAATATAGTGCTGTTTTCTGGTATAATGGAAGAAATACAATTTTGGAGAATGATATGGCAACAATTATAGATGGAAAAGCCTTAGCTGTCAAAAAACAGACTGAATTAGTTGAAAAAGTTGAAAAATTAAAAGCTGAGACGGGCGTTGTGCCTGGTTTGGTCGTTATTCTTGTTGGTGATGATCCAGCTAGTCAAGTTTATGTCCGAAATAAAGAACGTTCTGCTAAGAAAGCAGGATTTTTAAGTGAAACTGTTCGCCTTTCAGAATCAATCAGTGAAGAAGAATTGATTCAAGTGATTGAACAATATAACGAGGATGACCGTTTCCATGGTATTTTGGTGCAATTGCCACTTCCTGCACACATTAATGATAAGCGTGTGATTCTAGCAATTGACCCTAAAAAAGACGTAGATGGTTTCCACCCAATCAACACAGGACACCTTTGGAATGGACGTCCTGTCATGGTACCGTGTACGCCAGCTGGCATTATGGAATTGCTTCGTGAGTATGATATTGATTTAGAAGGTAAAACAGCTGTCATCATTGGGCGTTCAAATATTGTCGGAAAACCAATGGCGCAACTATTATTGGACAAAAATGCAACAGTTACTTTGGCGCATTCTCGTACACGTCATTTGGCGCGCGTGACAAAACAAGCTGATGTTTTAATCGTGGCAATCGGTCAAGGACATTTTGTAACCAAAGAATTTGTGAAAGAAGGGGCAGTGGTTATTGATGTCGGTATGAACCGTGATGACAATGGTAAGCTCATTGGAGATGTTAAATTTGACGAAGTTGAACCACTCGCAAGTTTTATCACACCAGTACCTGGTGGCGTTGGTCCAATGACCATTACAATGCTTATGGAACAAACATATCAGTCTGCCCTTAGAAGTGTGAAAGCATGATTATTGATGAATTATTGGCACATCAAGTGATTACAAAGCGCCAGCCACATTCTCACAAAGGAACATACGGTCGTGTTCTTTTAATTGGTGGATTTTATCCTTATGGTGGAGCGATTATCATGAGCGCTTTAGCCACGGTTAAAAGCGGTGCTGGACTAGTGACTGTGGCGACTGAGTGTGATAATATCGCAGCTCTTCACAGTCATCTTCCAGAAGCTATGGCTTTTGATTGTGATGATAAGGAGCTATTTTATGAAAATTTGACCAAGGCTGATGTCGTTTTGATTGGTCCTGGTTTAGGGGAAAATAGCAAAGCAGAAGTTGTGTTTCAAATGGTTTTGGAGCATATTTCTGAACACCAGATTTTGATTATTGACGGCTCCGCTTTGAATTTATTGGCAAAAGCTAAGCCAATCACAGTCAAAACGAATCATCTCATATTGACACCACATCAAAAAGAATGGGAAAGATTATCAGGAATCGCTATTTCGAACCAGACAATCGAAAACACCAAAACAGCTCTGCAAGAATTTCCAGAACAGACCGTTTTAGTGGCTAAAAGTCATCAGACTAAAATCATTCAAGGAAATCAAGTCGGTGAATTAACTGTTGGCGGTCCTTACCAAGCGACAGGTGGTATGGGAGATACGCTTTGTGGCATGATTGCAGGCTTTGTCGCCCAGTTTAAAGATAATCTCTTGAACAGTGTTGCCACAGCAACGTACCTACATTCCTATATCGCTGACCAACTCAGCGACCAAGTCTATGTTGTTTTACCAACGACAATTAGCGCAGAACTCCCCCGTATCATGAAAGAATTCTCGGAGAGATAAATCGCTAAAACACAATATTAACATTGTCTTCAGTCTGAAACTATCCACTGGATAGTTTTTTTAAAATCCAAAAATCTTAAAAAAGAAAGTGAGGAGTGGGGCGAGATAACGCATTGTATCAATATTTTAGTTTTTTTGATATAATTACTTTGATATGCAAAAATTGTCTAATGTACGGAATTTTATGGAAAGGAGTCTGCTATGTCGGATTATTTAAGTGTCTCGAGTTTGACTAAATACCTTAAATTAAAATTTGATCGTGACCCTTATTTGGAGCGGGTTTATTTGACAGGTCAGGTCTCCAATTTTCGTCGTCGTCCAACGCATCAATATTTTTCTTTGAAAGATGAAAATGCTGTCATCCAATCAACGATGTGGGCAGGAACCTTTAAAAAACTTGGTTTTGAGCTGGAAGAAGGCATGAAAATCAATGTTGTTGGTCGTGTCCAACTTTATGAGCCAAGTGGTTCTTATTCGATTATTATTGAAAAAGCTGAGCCAGATGGGATTGGTGCCTTAGCGATTCAGTTTGAACAATTGAAGAAAAAATTAGCAGAGGCTGGTTATTTTGATGAGCGACATAAGCGTCAATTACCACAATTTGTTAAGAAAATTGGTGTTGTTACCAGTCCAAGCGGAGCGGTCATTCGTGATATTATCACGACCGTTTCACGACGTTTTCCAGGGGTTGAAATTCTTCTTTTTCCAACAAAAGTTCAAGGTGAAGGCGCTAGTCAGGAAGTAGCTGCAAATATTGCTAAAGCCAATGAGCGAGATGACCTTGACCTTTTGATTATTGGTCGTGGGGGAGGTTCGATTGAGGATCTCTGGGCGTTCAATGAGGAAATCGTTGTTCAAGCTATTTTTGAATCACGTTTGCCAGTTATTTCAAGTGTCGGACATGAAACTGATACGACTTTGGCGGATTATGTGGCTGACCGTAGAGCAGCAACACCAACAGCAGCCGCTGAATTAGCAACGCCAGTAACGAAAGCTGATATTATTTCTTGGATTGTGGAGCGCCAAAATAGGGCTTATCAAGCTAGTTTGCGCATGATTAAGCAAAAACAAGAACGTTTGGATAAACTAGCAAAATCCGTTATTTTTAGACAACCTGAGCGATTATACGACGGTTATGTTCAAAAATTGGATCGCTTGACGACTCAATTGATGAACACTATGCAAACTCAATTTAATCAGGCTAGTCAACGGCAACAACTGCTAAATCAACGTCTTTTGGCTGTTGACTTAGGAAGTGATATTCGACGTTATCAAGAGCGTTTAGAAGCTTTTCAACGCCTTTTAATATCTAATATGACAAGTCAATATGATAGTAAGTTAGCACGATTTGAAAAGGCACAAGATGCTTTGCTGTCTTTGGATACTAGTCGAATTATTGCCAGAGGCTATGCTATGGTACAAAAAAACGAAGAAATTATCTCAAGCGTGACAGATGTGGCAGTAGGCGACCAATTGACTGTTCGACTAAGAGATGGTCAGCTTGAAGTGGAGGTAAAAGATGCCAAATAAAAAAACATTTGAAGAAAATTTACAAGATTTAGAAGCTATTGTTACCAAACTTGAAAATGGTGATGTTGCTTTGGAAGATGCTATCGCAGAATTTCAAAAAGGTATGGTGTTATCAAAAGAGCTTCAAAAAACGTTAGAATCTGCTGAAAAAACACTTGTCAAAGTGATGCAAGCTGACGGAACAGAAACGGAAATGGATGCCTAATGGATAAATTAAATGAAATCAATCAGGCAATTCGACGTTATTATGCACAGTCAGATGTTGTTTCACCAGATTTAATTGAAGCGATTCTTTATTCTGTGGAGGCAGGCGGAAAACGTATCCGTCCCTTGATTTTCTTAGAAATTCTGGAAGGTTTTGGGATCGAGTTGACAGAAGGTCATTTTGATGTGGCAGCTGCGCTTGAGATGATTCATACAGGTAGTCTGATTCATGATGATTTGCCAGCAATGGACGATGATGATTATCGTCGTGGACGTTTGACTAGCCACAAAAAATTTGATGAAGCAACGGCGATTTTAGCAGGAGATAGCCTCTTTTTAGATCCATTTGGTTTGGTGGCAGATACTGCGCTATCAGCTGATATCAAAGTTCGTTTGATTGCAGAATTATCACAAGCTTCAGGCACTTATGGCATGGTTGGCGGACAAATGCTTGATATGAAAGGCGAAGAGCGCAAGCTTAACCTTTCAGAATTGCAATTGATTCATACAAATAAAACAGGGAAATTGTTGACTTTTCCAGTTGTGGCGGCAGGAATTGTTGCGAATTTAGCAGCTAATGACTTAAAGTCATTGCGCGAAGCTGGTAGCTTGGTTGGGTTAGCTTTCCAAGTTCGTGATGATATTTTAGATGTGACAGCAACGTTTGAAGAAATTGGAAAAACGCCGAAAAAAGATTTACTTGCTGATAAGGCGACTTATCCAAGCTTGCTTGGTTTAGAAAAATCGTATGACATCTTGAATCGATCAATTGACCAAGCGCTAGCTATTTTCCAAAAACTTTCGGAAACACAAGCGTTTAATGCAGAAAAAATCACTAAAATGATAGAAAGGTTGCGACTAAATGCCTAAGGAAAGAGTTGATGTGCTTGCCTATAAACAAGGGCTTTTTGAAACGCGTGAACAAGCAAAACGTGGTGTTATGGCAGGTTTGGTTGTCAATGTGATTAATGGTGAGCGGTATGACAAACCAGGTGAGAAGATTGACGATGGGACGGAGCTAAAGCTTAAAGGTGAAAAATTAAAATACGTTAGCCGTGGTGGGCTGAAACTGGAAAAAGCTTTACAAGTTTTTGAGATTTCTGTTGACGGACAAACGACAATCGACATCGGTGCTTCAACAGGTGGTTTTACCGATGTGATGCTTCAAAATGGTGCAAAACTTGTCTATGCGGTTGATGTTGGTACCAATCAATTGGTTTGGAAACTTCGTCAGGATGAACGTGTTCGTAGCATGGAGCAGTATAATTTCCGCTATGCAGAATTGGCGGATTTTACAGAAGGTCAACCAACTTTTGCTAGTATCGACGTTAGCTTTATCTCTTTGAATTTGATTTTGCCAGCGCTTCACAATATTTTGGCTGATAATGGTCAAGTTGTGGCTCTTATCAAACCACAATTCGAAGCAGGACGTGAGCAGATTGGTAAAAATGGAATTGTTCGTGATAAAGCTGTTCATCAAAAAGTTTTGGAAAATGTGACAGATTTTGCTCTAAATTACGGATTTATAGTTAAAGGACTTGATTTTTCACCGATTCAAGGTGGACATGGTAACATTGAATTTCTGGTTTATTTGGAAAAATCAGCTGACGCTCAAGATTTAGTTACTGCCATGATTCCAGAAATTGTAGAAAAGGCACATAAGGAATTTAAAGATGAAAAAGAGTGAACGTTTAGAATTAATCAAAAGAATTGTTGCTGAAAATGCTGTTGAGACACAGCATGATTTGCTAAAATTGCTTGAAGCAGAAGGTTTGACATTAACGCAAGCTACTGTTTCACGTGACATGAATGAAATTGGTATCATCAAAGTACCTTCACCTGAGGGTCCTTATATTTATGGGCTTTCAAAAGACAAGACAAAAAAAGTTGGTCAAGTTTCTGTGCCAATTAAAAGCACAGTTCTTGCGATTTCAGAAGAAACAGCAGGGCTTGAAAACATGATTAATCTTGATGTGAATCCAGGAAATAGCCGTTTGATTAAACGTTTCTTGTTGGAAGATTTTAAAGATGTGATTTTCAGTATCCTTGCTGACGATGATAGTTTATTAGTAGTTACCAAAACAGCTGAAGGAGCAGCAGCAATTCGCCAAGAAGTGCTTAAATGGATGAAAGACTGTAACTAAGGGAGGTCACCCAATGCTTTTAGAAATTTCCATTAAAAATTTTGCCATTATCGAAGAAATCTCGCTTACTTTTGAAAATGGTATGACGGTTTTGACAGGGGAAACTGGAGCGGGGAAGTCGATTATTATTGATGCCATGAACCTCATGTTGGGGGCGCGGGCTAGTCTTGACGTTATTCGTCATGGGGTTAACAAGGCTGAAATTGAAGGGCTTTTTTCGGTTGGTGAAAATCCTGCGCTCACACAGATTTTGGAAGAAAATGGCATTGATGTGACAGAAGAATTGATTATTCGCCGTGACATTCTGCAAAATGGTCGTTCTATCGGTCGTATCAACGGACAAATGGTGAATCTGACAACGTTACGTGCAGTTGGGCAGTATCTGGTTGATATTCATGGACAACATGACCAAGAAGAGTTGATGAAGCCCAATATGCACATTCGGATGTTGGATGAATTTGGTAATGAACAGTTTGCTGATGTCAAAAAACATTACCAAGAGCTTTTTGAAAGTTATCGTCAATTGCGTAAGCGTGTCGTGACCAAGCAAAAAAATGAACAAGAGCATAAAGCGCGTATTGAAATGTTAGAATTTCAGATAGCAGAGATTGAAGCGGCAACCTTGAAATCTGGTGAGGACCAGGTACTCAATCAAAAACGTGATAAATTGCTTAATCATAAAAACATTGCAGATACGTTGACCAATGCTTATGTCATGCTTGATGACGAAGAATTTTCAAGTCTATCTAACATTCGTTCAGCCATGAATGATTTGATGACGCTCGAAGAATTTGATGCTGACTATAAAGAAATGTCAGCTAACGTTTCAGAGGCTTATTATATCCTAGAAGAAGTCACGAAACACCTAGGTGATGTCATTGATGACCTTGATTTTGATGCGGGAAGCTTGCAACAAATTGAAGCGCGCCTAGAGGTGATTTATAGCATTACACGCAAATATGGCGGTAGTGTTGATGATGTTTTAGAGTATTATGATAATATCACCAAGGAATACAATCTTTTGACTGGAAATGATGAGTCATCTGATGACATGGAAAAAGCCCTTAAACGCTTGGAAAAAGAATTGATTGTTGCTGCTGAAGAACTCAGTCAAGAACGCCATGCCTTGGCTAAAAATTTGGAAGCTGAAATCAAGCAAGAGTTGGCTGATTTGTACATGGAAAAGGCTGATTTTCAAGTCCAATTCACCAAAGGAAAATTCAACCGTGATGGAAATGAAACTGTTGAATTTTACATTTCAACGAACCCTGGTGAAGGCTTTAAACCACTCGTTAAGGTTGCGTCTGGTGGTGAAATTTCTCGTTTAATGTTGGCTATCAAATCAGCATTTTCACGTAAAGAGGACAAAACAAGTATCGTCTTTGACGAAGTGGATACTGGTGTATCTGGTCGCGTTGCGCAAGCTATTGCCCAAAAAATCTATAAAATCGGAAGTAACGGACAAGTCTTGGCAATATCTCATTTACCACAAGTGATTGCCATTGCTGATTATCAGTTCTTTATCGAAAAACGCAGTGATGAAAATACGACTGTTTCAACGGTTCGCTTGTTGACCGAAGAAGAACGAGTAGAAGAAATCGCTAAAATGCTTGCTGGTAGCGATATTACTGAAATGGCACGCGAACAAGCTCGCGAACTATTGAAGAAGTAAAAAGTGAAGCTGCAAGGCTTCTTTTTTGCGCAATTAGACTTTCTCTGATAAAATGTCCCCTAAGTTTTAAAAATTTGGTATAATTAATGTTAGAATAAAATTTAGATACAAGTATCGAAAGTATGATAGGATAGAAAATGAGTAAAATTAAAATTGTTACGGATTCCTCTTTAACTATTGAACCTGAATTGGTTGAAAAATATGACATTACCGTTATCCCACTATCGGTCATGATTGATGGTGTCGTGTATTCAGATAGTGATTTGAAAGAAGAAGGAAAATTCCTTAACATGATGCGAAACAGTAAGGAATTGCCAAAAACAAGTCAGCCACCAGTAGGCGTTTTTGCAGAAGTTTATGAAAACTTGATGAAAAATGGTGCTGATCATATTGTTTCCATTCATATCACACACACGCTTTCAGGGACAGTTGAAGCAGCGCGTCAAGGGGCTAATTTAGCAGGTGCTGATGTTACTGTTATTGACTCAACCTTTACAGACCAATGTCAAAAATTCCAAGTAGTTCAAGCTGCAAAATTGGCTCAGGAAGGTGGTAGTTTAGAAGAAGTTATTGCTAAAATTGAAGAGGTTCGTCAAAAATCTGAACTTTTTATTGGTGTATCAACGCTTGAAAATTTGGTAAAAGGTGGACGTATCGGACGTGTGACTGGTCTTATTAGCTCACTCCTTAACATTAAAGTTGTTATGGAAATGGTTGATTGTGAATTAAATCCGATTATTAAAGGACGTGGCCTTAAAACATTCAATAAGTGGCTAGACAATTTTATTGAATACGCTAAAGGTAAAAAAGTAGCAGAAATTGGTATTTCTTACTGTGGTACGGCTGATATGGCAAATGGATTTAAGGAAAAGTTACAAGTGTTAGGAGCTCCGATTGCTGTTCTTGAAACAGGTTCAATTATCCAAACACACACTGGTGAAAATGCCTTTGCGGTAATGGTACGTTATGAGTAAGAAAAAGAATATTTTAACTGGGTTTGCTTTCTTTTTAGCAAGCCTTCTTCTGTTTATTGTCATTTTTAGTGTGCTGATTCCAAAATCTGATACAGAGCTAACAAAGAAAGATTTTTTGGCACAAGAAGCGACACCGTTTCATTATGTGGCGATTGGTGATTCGTTGACGGAAGGAGTCGGTGACACTACTAACCAAGGTGGTTTTGTTCCTTTGCTGGCGCAAAGTTTAACAGATACTTATGACTATCAAGTTACTGATAGTAATTACGGTGTTTCTGGAAATACCAGCAAGCAAATTTTGCAGCGGATGCAAGAAAAGACAGACATTCAAAAATCATTGGTTAAGGCAGATATGATGACCCTAACCGTTGGTGGAAATGATGTCATGGCAGTTATTCGAAAGAATTTAACGAGTTTGTCTGTTTCTACTTTTACCAAACCTGCCAAATCTTATCAAAAACGCTTGCGTCAGATTATTGAATTAGCGCGTGCAGAGAATGAAGATTTGCCAATTTATATTTTGGGCATTTACAATCCATTCTACCTCAATTTCCCTGATATGACGGAAATGCAAGAAATCGTCGATAATTGGAATAACGCTACTGAAAGTGTCACCGAAGAGTATGCCAATGTCTATTTTGTACCTATCAACGATGACTTATATAAGGGAATTAATGGTGAAGAAGGGATTGTTTCAACTTCTGGTGACCAGACAACCGTGATTAATGATGTCCTTTTTAGCGGTGACCATTTTCACCCAAATAATATTGGTTACCAAATCATGTCAGATGTAACAATGGAGAAAATCAGTGAAACTAAAGAAGAATGGAAAGAAGATTAATTGGTGGAAATGGGGATTTCTTCTCATTTTGGCTATAAATATTGCGTTTGTGGGCGTTGTTGCTAGTCGTTTGATTCAAGTGAGAGAACCAGCGGTTGAGAGCGGTAGTTCTAAAAAAACGGATAGCGTTAAAGTTGGGACTTTTTCAACAAATCGTGAGCAATTAAACGACACTGTTGCTGCTTATCTGGAGGATTATCAGACAGACCAAATGTCTTATACCGTCTATGCTACATCATCAGCGATTATGTTTGAAGGGACATATACCCTTTTAGGCTCTAAAGTGCCACTTTATATTTATTTTCAACCTAGCCGTCTTGATTCTGGTGCGGTTCAGCTTAAAATTACATCATTTTCAGTTGGTACACTTTCCTTGCCTGAATCAGAGGTTTTAAAATATATTAAATCAAGCTATAAATTGCCAAGTTTTGTTAAAGTTTTACCGAACGAGTCAGCGATCAATATTAATATTCAAAATCTAAAAAATGGTGCAGACCTTTATTTGAAGGCCACTACTATTGATCTTGTAGGTAATCAATTCAATTTTGATATTTATAAGAAAAACGACTAAAAGACGTTTAATACTTGACCTAAAAGCTATTTTTGGGTATCATAGAACGTGTTAAAGTGTTAACGCTTAGAAATTAATTGGAGGATTTGTTAAATGGCTAACAAACAAGATTTAATCGCTAAAGTTGCAGAAGCAACTGAGCTTACTAAAAAAGATTCAGCAGTAGCTGTAGATGCAGTATTCTCAGCAATCGAAAGCTTCCTTTCTGAAGGCGAAAAAGTTCAATTAATCGGTTTTGGTAACTTTGAAGTTCGCGAACGCGCAGCTCGTAAAGGTCGTAACCCACAAACTGGTGAAGAAATTGAAATTGCAGCTTCAAAAGTACCTGCGTTCAAAGCTGGTAAAGCACTTAAAGATGCTGTAAAATAATTTACATTTAAAAAGCCTATCATATCAAGTGTTACAACTTGTATGGTAGGCTTTTTTTAGTGTTGTGGGACAAATTTGGGACAAAAAATCAGTATTTTTCAAGTATATTTGTTACATCTGTTTTCATTTTTTTGGTTACGTGAGTGTAAATTTGAATAGTAGTTTTAGCATCAGAGTGTCCCACTCGTTCCATGATTGCTTTTAAAGGAGTTCCGTTTTCTGCTAAACGACTAACGAGAGTATGCCTAAAGATGTGACTAGTAATCTCTTTTGGTATTGGTCTTTCAAGTCTTAGGTTTGCTTTCTTAGCTGCTTCATTAAATGAGTTAGTTTGAATCGGAACTCCGTTTTTAGTGGTAAAAATATATCCCATATCTTTAAAACGATGGTTAGTATTCTTTTCAATCTCGTTCATGAATTGAAATTCTTTGATGATTTCCATTTCTCGTTTTGTCATAAACGTTTCACGATAGGATGCAGGTGTTTTAGGAGAGGTTTTTTCACCATTTTGATATCCATCTGTATGATCATATGTCCCGTGTAGTTGAAGAATTCTGTTTTCAAAGTTGATGTTCGCAGGTTCTATACTAACAATTTCACTTATTCGTCCACCATTCAAACTAATAAATTCGGCTAATAAAGCAAGTCTATATGTGTTAGGTCTTCGCCTAAATTCTTTTAAAAATGGTTGAATTTCATTTTCTTCAAGATATTTTTGTTCGATTTTTTTCCAGTCTTCTAAGGTTTTTTTAACTCTAGGTAGTTTGGCACGTCTGGCAGGATTGTCTTGGGTAATGTTTAACGTCATAGCATAATCAAAGGCTTGGTTGAGTAATGTTTTTGTGCGTTCTTTCTTATTCCTAGATCCCTTCAAATTATCTAAGTAATTCTGGACGTATTTGGGGTCGATATTGGTGACTTTGACGTCAATCCCAAAAGTGTCTCTGATTTCTTTGATATTTCCCTTCAGCGAAGCGATAGAAGAGCGTTTTAGTTCTTGTTTATGAAATGCCCACCAACTATCGAAAAGCTCTGTAAACGACATTTCAGAGGATTCTAGCGTGCTTATTTTTTTCGCTATTTTAGTTTGAAGTATCTTTTGAGCTTGCTTTCTTGTCCTTGGGGTGTCTCTGTCCATTAAGATAGTGACTTTTTGCCATTTGCCTGTGTATGGATTTTTGTAACGTTCCCCAAAATTGACTTTTCCGCTTTTGTGTTTTTCGACAAACATTGTTTTTACCTCACTTTTTTGTTAAAATGGGTATAGTAAAGAGCCCTACGCATGCAGGTTTTTTACTATACTATCAATTATTCCTTACATTCTAAGTTTGGCGACGGAGAGTGTAAGGTTTTTTTGCTTTATTGTTTATAAGCATTATCACAGGTGCGTAGACCGTCAATGTGAAGACTCAGACTATCTTTTATATGGCTACCAAGAGGGTCTAAGACAAAATCAATCCCCTCTCTGCGAGCAAGCTTTGCAGCAGGAACAAAGTCACTATCTCCAGCTATCAATACAATTTTATCGACTTGGTGTTTATAAGCTAAAGAAGCTATATCAAGACCTATACGCATGTCAACTCCTTTTTGTTGCATAGATAAGCTAAAGTCTTTTTCAGTTAAATCTTCAACAGTTATAGTACTATTTAATAATCTTTTAGTTGAGCTTGGTTTTAAATTATAATGTACTGTTCCCTCGCTTAGTTCACCGAGCCTAAGAGCAACTTTACGTTTATGGCTCAATTCATTAAAGAAATCCTCAGTCCATGCCTTAGTTTCGCTCTTACTAAAATCTATAGTTCTTTTTAATTGAGGATGATAAACTTGTTTTGAAATAGGAGGGCAGTCATAATAAAAAATTCTGTATAAATCATGACGGACTTCATCACCGTAGTTTGTATCTTTTAGATGCCTATTGCAGTAACTATATAATTCGGTGGCTCTCTGCTTAGCAGTCAAATGTCCTAAGACAGTTGCTGCACGTTTCCTATAAAAACCACCATCTACCAAAATTGCTATTTTCAATCTTTATTCTTCTCCAAAATACAAAAAGCTCTTGATTTCGGCACTCCCCTTATGGTGGGGGGTCTACTCTCAAGAGCTGAACTAACTTTATTGTGTATTCATTTTAGAACACTTTATTTTTTTTGTCAACTCTTTTGAGTAAAAAAACTTTATTTTTTCTTAATTTTCAATGTGTGTCAAGTGTTTTATACTATTTTTTATTTTCCAAGTAAAATCTCCTCAACTTGTTCAAGTAGTTCTTAGACAAGTTTCCTAAAATGATCATTCATAAATCAATATCCCTTCTAACTGTTTAGCTTAAAAAGAACATTTGTACGTTGTTAGCTTCAGCTTGCGTGAGTTTAGTTTTAATTGTTTTGACTTCATCACCGTTGATGGCGCGAAACTTAACAATGGCTTTTCCTGGTTTTTCTTCAGTAGTAGTAACAGAAGTAGAATCGATTGTCCCTTTTTTCTTACGTGAACCACCAGCCATGCCACCTACAATTGTACCAACTCCAGGAGCAATTATACTACCAATTGCTGCACCGCCTAAGATGCTACCTGTGCGCCCTTGTTGTTTCGTTTTACCTTTAGTGACAGTTTTTTGCGTAATTGTAGAACCAGCAAAATCAAAACCAGCGAATTCAAATAAATAAGGTGTTTCAGAATAGAAACCAAAATAATATTGACCGTCAACTGTTTTTCTAACGGTTTCATTTCCAATTTTCATTTTATTTTCTTGGCTAGCTTTTTTGCGTGTTTCATTAGCTTTGTTGACGCCAGCAACTGTTTTTTCTGTGGCTGTTTTTGCAATATCCTTTAATTTTCCAAAGTCCATAATTCCAACCTCTACTTTTCTCTATAAATATCTACAACTTCTCCAATAGTCCTAATGTCATCATTTTCAGATAGTGGAATATCGTCATATTCCTTGTTTAATGATTCTAAATAATCATCTTTTAGCTTCTTGACGTAATTTTCACCGTTAACTTTAAAAATACCGATTTTATTTAAATCAACTTGGTCTGTTAACTTGATAAAAAGGAAATCACCATTTTTTATTTTGGGTTCCATTGAATGACCAACGACGATAGCGATAGTGTCGTACTCGTTTTCGTCTGGTATCTCGTCAGCGTCAAAGTCAACCATTGTGTCGTAATCATCTTCTTGCCAGTAACCAGTGCCTGCTGATACTTTTCCAGGAGCAGGTAAGCTCACTCGTTTTCTGGTATCATATTCGGCACGTTTTTCGCAAATATCAATAACTTTACCTTGTTCTTCACTCAAAAGCTTCTCAGAAACTTGTACAAGCTTATTCTTTCGATTATCATTTAACTTATTATAGTTAGATAGTAAAATCGCTTGACGAGGGTCAAAGTTGACTTTAGTCACATTCTGTTTTAATTTGGCTGACTCAATCGGTGGAAATAAGTCATCAATTGAAATATCAAAAGCGTTAGCTAAAGCATACATAGTATCTTTTTTAGGAGAACGGAAACCACGTTCATAATTTCCTATAGCATTTTTACCTATGCCAATTTTCTCGCCTAATTCAGTTTGAGTCCAATTATTTTGTTTCCTATATTCTTTTATTTTGTTTCCGATAAATTTGGCAATTTCTTCTTTATCCATATTCATCACCTCTTTTCTTACAACATAATAATAGCATAAAAAGCCACGAAAAGAAAACTTTTTTTGTTTTTTCGCAAAAAAACTGTTGACAGACCACGAAACGTGGTCTATAATATAGTCAAGGTTAAGGAATTAACCAAATAAAACAAGGAGGAACAGCAAATGGTGGACATACTAAAAACCTACCAGAACACGATTTAGCAGAGGAAAACAAGATGAAATGGTTAGTTGGATTGTTTGTTCTGTCGTTTATCGGCAGACAGGTTTATAAGGTTTATAAAAAGCCCAAAAAGGGCTAGGAAGGAACTTTAGGATGAAGGAAAAAAGAAGTATTCTATCTATTGAAAAAGTAATTAAAGTAACAGTGATTAGAGACAATCCAGATAGAGTAGTGATTCAGTACTACAGTATGGATGGAGATTTTATTTTCGAACTAGAACCAATCAATTAAGATTTTCTTTGGTGTTGCTTTTCTGCATCCAAATCAAGGATATCTTGTAAAAGTTGTTCATTTTCATGGCGTTCTATATACCACTTTTGCATAAGCAGTTCGATGAATTTTAGGAGCTTTAATGCTTCGTTTGGCTCTATGTCTACAATCAAATTGATATCTTTCTCAGGGTGAGCCCCAATATTGCCTAGTTTACGCAATGCATCAAGCACTAATTTGGTGCTTGGGTCCACCATTTCTTTGAGAGCGTCGATTTCATCAACTAATCTATTCTTTGAAATTTGCCAAAAATCTCTAATCATCCCTTGAAGACAGCGCCTTGATAGGGTTGCAGAGGCTTTGGGACTAAGGTTGAGAATAGCGTGTGCTTCCTCATAGTCGTCTCTGATAGTTTTGGGAATGTATTCTGGGTATTTATTGGCGAGAGAGTTTGGGTAGAAGTGCACGATACGATTAGAAAATTGGTTGCCTACACCTATGATATCAATAGATATTTTTTGACATTCTGGATTTGGACAATTGAACAGTTGAACGATGATTTCATCACGACGTTCAAAATCTGCTTGTGAGGGATGTAGCATGCCGTGCATATTAAAGAAAATATTTTCTTCGTGATAGGTTTGATAAGTTTCAGAAGCACCTTTCTGACAGAATGGACAACGTAAGTTATTTTTATCCATAAGATTTCTCCAATCATTTTTACAAACATTATATCAAATTTAGAAAGGGGTGAGGGGTATTGCAGATAAAATTATATGAGTTGAGAAAGCACGCTGGTTTGACACAAGCGCAGATGGCTGAAAAATTAAATATTTCCGAAACGACTTATCGCTCAAAGGAACTAGGTCAGACCGATTTCAAATCAACAGAAATGTTTTTAATCGCTGATATTCTTGAAAAAGATATCCACGAAATTTTTTTACCTAAAAAGACCACGATTCGTGGTTGAGTCGTAAACTTTTACCCTCTCAGCTAGTAGTTATAGCTCTAGCAAGTTATCAAACAACAATTACGCAGTTTATTGATTATGGTCTCCTATTAATATTTTTTATCAATATATTTCCTCCCAAGATACAGCAAAACTTGCTAGAGCTATAACTGCTAGTTGAGAGCAGTAGAACAAAAAGAAAGGAGTAGAAGATGAGCAATACAGTATTAACAATAGCACTAATCGCTAACTTAATCTTAAATGTTGTGATTTTAGTTAGACTTCATGAAATGGACTGAAAATGTTTTAGTTTTTGACCAACGATGGAGTGGTCGGTCAGCGGTTATTCTGATTTTAACGGGATTGCCAAATGATTTAACATAATATTTTAAGTTCCATTCTTGACCTGAGGGAATAAACCTAGATGTTTCAAATATTTCCTCATCAAAAAATGGGTTATAGGATATTTTTGAAAAAAGGCTATCAGGATTGTAATCAGGGTCGTTGTATTCGTGATTTTTTAAGACATGTAAAGGTTTATCGTCTTTTGTTAGTAGCTCAATATTAGTGATTTTAATTGCTGTTGATGAATTATTGAAGATGGTAAACCCCAAAAAGAACGGATTGCCGTCTGGTTTTTTCCACCAGCTTTCAACGACTTCAAGACTTGCTTTATCTCTTTGTCTAGTGTACCAGACAGAATAAATCGCGACTACTAAAGCCAATAAAGCTATGATAGTATTCCAAAAATCCCATGAAACAAACATTTTATCCATAATAAAAACCTCGTTTTTACTTACATTATATCAAACTTAGAAAGGAGCAAACATGAAACCAAAACGTATCCGTATAGCGGACAAAAGAAAAAAGAATCTACTTTCAAAACAATAGACGTGATGATAGATGGCAACGGTTCTGTAGAGTTTATCAGAAATAACAGATTGGCACAAATTTATAGTTTAGAAAGGATACTATGAACGAAATAGATGTATTAAAAAAGGAAAACGAAGATTTAAGAAGAGAGTGCGAAATCTTACAAAAAATCTTATTAGATGAACGTCGATTCTTTATTCAAGAGTTTAAGCATTCTGTTGTTGAAAATTATCGTCAAACAGTCCAAAACAATCGTGAACATAAAAAAAGATTAACTAGTGTGGTAAGCAGGCATACAATATGCACAACCATCAAATTTTTTATACGGATATTTTGTTTTAGCGGCTTGCATAGCTTGATAACCATATTCAAAATAGCCTAGATAAGTACGATTTAATGGAGATGGTAGAAAAGAGCAACTTTCCTTGTGAACTTCATGGTTTCCGTAAATGTCCGTATTATCGTTGAAATAGTAAAAATCCATATTCTCTCCTTTCCATAATATTTGACTTGCGATTTTCATAAGGAGATGAGAGGCCTTATTCAACCGTTTGTCATGTATATAATTATATCAAATTATATTGAATAGTCAATATGTAGTTGTTTTAAAAGTATCAACACACAATATATTGTGTTTTTAACTGAAAAAGGAGAATAACCATGTGGAAAAAAATTGAAGTTCTATTAGCTGAAAAGAAGATGACCAAATATGAGTTAGCAAAAAAAGCTGGTTTAAATCAAAACAGCTTGATTGATTTAAAAAAAGGACGAAAAAAATCTTTAAAATTTGACGATGTTGTCAAAATCGCTGACGTTTTAGAAGTCAGTTTAGACGAATTCAGAAAGGATAATACATGAACGATTTAATTAATGTTACTTTAAACGAAAACCAAGAACCTGTTGTTTCGGGTCGTCAACTTCATCAAGTTTTGGGGGTTAAGAAACGTTTTAGCGCTTGGTTTGAACAATATTCAGATATATTTAGCAAGGGCTACGATTTTACAGGTGTACCCGGAGGTACACCCGTTAGAGGTGGAAATGGCAATATTCAATATTTAGATGATTATGCTCTCTCTGTTGACATGGCTAAGCATATTGCAATGATGACTAAAACCGCCAAAGGCAACGAGGTCCGTCAATATTTCATTCAGGTTGAAAAAGACTTTAACAGTCCTGAGAAAATCATGGCTCGAGCTCTTAAAATTGCTGACCGTAAAATCATCAAACTAGAAGCAACAATCGAAGAGCAAAGACCTAAAGTTATTTTTGCTAACGCAGTCAGCGCAAGTCATACGTCTATTTTAGTCGGTGATTTTGCCAAACTTATGCGTCAAAACGGCTTGAATTTTGGTCAGAATCGTATGTTTGCATGGCTGCGAGAAAATGGCTATCTAATCAGTCGCAAAGGCAACAGTTGGAACATGCCGACGCAAAAAGCAATGGATTTAGGCTTGTTTGAAATTAAAGAAACGACTATCAATCACTCAGACGGTCATATCAGCATTAATAAGACACCTAAAATTACAGGTAAAGGGCAATTGTATTTCGCTGATAAACTGCTGAACAACAATGACATTGCCTAGTTAACCGTGCTCTTCAGGCTGGTTGATACGGCTCTAGTAGGTAATTACTCGTATTTTTATTATTTGACACCATGTTACTAATTTTCCTTTCAAAAATATATTTACACAATTTATCTACGATAAGTATCTCCTCTTTATTTTTTATCCGGCTGAAACGCCTACTAGGGCTATACCAGCTAGCCTGAGAGCACAAAAAAAGCGACTGACGGCAATCAGTCACTAACAAAAATAAACTTAACTAGATTATATCACATTTAAAAGGAGCACGCTATGCCGAAAGTCGAAATAACTTACAAGGCTGTCGGAATCAACGAAGATGCCGAGTGGGGCGATTATGACCACTTAATGCAACGTTGGGAAGGTTTGAGCAAGAGCGTTGCCAAACAGTGGGCAGCCGAAATGCGTGAGCATCCAGACTTTAACAAGTATATTGACAATCCAACGCACAAAATAGTTTTTATCAATTATAAAGGTTTTGAGCTGTTCGTCAAATGGAAATCGCGCAATAGGTATTTATCAAAGAAAGAAACATTAGCTGAAATGCTAAAAAACATGAAATTAGAAGCAGGAGTTTTAACATGACATATTTAATTATCGCAGTAGCAGTTTTAGCGTTCGCTGAAATTTTGACATTGACATTGTTCGGTAAACGAACACGTAAGAAAAAAGAAACGGTTAAGCCAAATTATTCTGGCTGGGAAGCGAGTGCTGTTGCATACAATCGCGCTCACGGTTTGCCAGACGATGCGATTTAAGAGGTACTAAATGGAAAATGAATACTTTGATATAGACGAAATTATGCTAATCGGCTTTGACACAGATGGCTGGCACGGGTGCTGGGGCGAAAGAGAGAACGATAATGACTAAAGCAGATGAAATCAGAAAATATTACAGAGACAATCCGTTAGCTTCCGTAGAAGAAGTTGCTGAAGCAACAAGAATTGCAAAAGAAAAGATTCGAGCTTACATTTCAAAAGATGTCAAAGCAAGGCGTTGCATTAGGTCAGATAATGGTATTGATTATAGCAGTTTCTTTTACGAAGAAGAGGAACGCAGCAATTTACTTGAATGGAAAAATGAGGTTCGAAGAGAACTAATCAACCAATTGTTAGAAGCTAATCGCAGAGAAACCGCTAGCGATCAAATTCGTTTAAATGCTAAAGAAATTAATAAGCTACTAAATGAGGTGAGTCAATAATGTACACATACGAATACCGTTGCTTAGATTGTGGCGAGCGTTGGGAAATTATTGATAGTTATCCACCGCTTGAATGTCCACATTGCGAAAGTGAACAGATTTATCAACTATGGAAAGTGAGGGCGTACGATTGAGAATATATGTCAATAAACGCAAAGAATTGATTTTAGCACCAGAATATTTTGAAAAATATGGTGGTGTCAGTAACGAAACCATTCAAATTAAAGATGGTGAATTTACCGCTGAAATCGAAAAAGAAGTCAACGAAGCTATGCAAGAGATTATTGAGCGTTGGCAACCTAAAATTAAAGAACTACCGCTTGAAGCATTATTCGCCGAAAGACAAAGGCAAGTTAAAAACTTTAGCGACTTTGAAACGGTGCTAACAGAACTGGTAGAGGAGGAATATGGGAAATGAAACTTACTAACGCAAGCAATATCGAACTCACCAGAAACTGGCGTATTCTGATTTATGGAAAACCTGGTCTTGGTAAGACGACATTAATTAAACAATTAAAAGGAAAAACGATAGTATTATCGCTTGATAACTCGCAACGCGTTTTGGCGGGTAGTGAAAACATTGACGTCGTAGAGTTTGATAGAGAACATCCGACGGAGTGCATGACTAACTTTTTGAAAGAAGTCGATGAAATTCTTTCAGAATATGACAATTTAGTCATTGATAATATTTCAAGCTTTCAATCAGATTGGTTTATTGAGCAAGGACGAAAGTCAAAAAATGGTATCAGCAACGAATTGCAACATTATTCGCAATGGACGAACTATTTCTTACGAGTGCTAACCGCAATTTATAGCAAACCAATCAACATTTACGTGACAGCTTGGGAAGATACGCACGATTTAAATTTGGAGACAGGACAAATTATCACGCAATATGTTCCGCAAATCAGAAATAGTGTTTTAAGTCAGTTATTAGGACTTACAGATGTCGTCGGACGAATTATTGTCAATGAGAAAACGGGCGGTCGTGGGGTCGTTCTAGAGGGTTCTGAAGGCACGTACGCTAAAAACCGTTTAGACAAACGCACGGTCTGCTCTATTGAGGAAGTGTTTGAGTTTGAAACTTAGAGATTATCAAGAAGAACTCGTCAACGGTATCAAACAATCAATGCTTGACGGTAATCATTCAATTATCGTCCAAAGCCCACCACGTTCTGGAAAAACAGTAGTAATGGCGCATATTGCAAAAGGTGCTACTGATAAAAATAATCAAGTATTATTTTTCAGCCACCGAAAAGAAATCAATGAGCAGGTTTATAAGACGTTTGAAAGTAACAATGTCAATATGGATTTAGTAACTATTGGTGGTGTTCAATCGCTAGTTAGGAAGCTAGATAAACTTGACAATCCGACGATTATATTGATTGACGAAGCTCATCATAGTAAAGCAAGTAGTTACAAGAAAATTATTGATCACTTTCCAAATGCCTATAAACTTTTATTTACTGGTACGCCAGTTCGCTTAGACGGTTCGGGTTTTGATGACATTGCCGAAGATATTATTTTGGGTAAATCTGTCAAGTGGTTACAAGAACACGGACGAATTGCACCGTTTAAGTATTATGCACCGCTAATGATTGATGTTGCTGGTCTTAAAAAACGAGCTGGAGAGTTTACGAAGCAGTCAGTCGATGAAACCATGAAAACAGTGATTTTTGGTGATGTTATCAAGCATTACGAGAAGCTAGCCAAAGGCAAACAAGCTATTGTTTACTCACACAGCGTAGAAGCTTCTGAAAACGTCTCTAAGGTATTTAATGCCGCTGGTTATAATTCTATGGCAATTAGTGGTAAAACGCCAAGAGAAGAACGTGAGACGGCAATGCGAGCGTTTAGAAACGGTGATTTAAAAATTATGGTGAATTGTGAATTATTCACCGAAGGCATTGACTTACCAAGCGTTGATGTTTGCATCATGTTAAGACCGACACAGTCATTATCACTTTACTTACAATTTGCTATGCGAGCGTTAAATCCTCGTGAGGGCAAAACAGCAATCATTATCGATCACGTCGGAAACGTTGAACGCTTTGGCTTGCCTAACCAAGACCGTGAATGGTCGTTGCAAGGTGTGGTTAAGAAAAAGCAAACCGCAAAAATTGGCGAGCCAACTGTTCGAGTATGTGAAAAGTGTTTTGCCACTTACTGGTCGAGCACTCGTATGTGTCCCGAATGCGGACACGAAAGTCCACCGACCAAAAGAGAAATAGAAATCATGCGAGAAGCTGAACTCGCTGAAATTAACGAATTAAAACAGCAAAAAATAAAAAAACGTGTTCAGACTTATGTTTCGCCAGATATGTGTCGAAATATGGATGAACTTAAGGAATACCGAGACCAGCACGGCTATAAGAACGGCTGGGTCTGGTACATGGCTAAAAAAATAGGAATTTTGAGGTAAAAAAACATGTCAGTATTTGAAATTGATTATTCACAAGCACAAGAATTTGCAAAAGTAACAGACGGAACATACGAGGTTTTGATTGACAAAGCTGTTCAAAACGCTAGTCAAGGCGGAACAGATTTCTTAGACATCCAACTTCGTATCCGCAAAGATTTTCAGCAGGAATTCCAAAATAATATCATTTTCCACAAAATTTGGATTAACAAACAAACTAACAAATACCCTGTTGGAATGGTTCAAAATTTAGCAAAACAAGCAGGTATTCCAGATGGAACTAAATTTAATAGCCTTGATGATTACTTGAATATGCTGGTTGGCAAACCACTTAAAGTAACAGTCAAAAATGAAACATCTGAATACAATGGCAAAACATACGAAAACTTAAATGTTAAAGCAATTGAAAAATCAGAACTTTCAGGTATGCAAGCGCCAGAAATCAACGAACCCGACCTTCCGTTCTAATTATGCAAATGGTGGATTATGCACTTCACTATCAGCGTAATGGATTTTCAGTCATTCCTATCTCACCAGATAGCAAGAAACCGCTTGTTAGTTTTGCAGATAAGCCACCAGCTGACGAAAATACAATTAGGCGTTGGTGGCGAGATTATCCAAACGCTAACATAGCTATTCGAACTGATTCATTTTTTGTCATCGACGTTGACATGCACGGTGATGTCAATGGTTTGGACAACTTAAGACGTTGGGAGCACGCAAGGTTGATACCTAAAACCTTGCAAGCAACCACGCCGAGCGGTGGACGTCACATATTCTTAAAAAAACGTGATGATATTGGTATTTCTCAAAATATTGGTTTCATTGACGGTGTGGATTTAAAAGCGCACGTTAACAATTATGTGTTAGTCGCTCCGTCAAATACCTCTAATGGTCAGTATAAATGGGATATGGTTCACTCGCCAGAAAACGGCGAAATGGCTGAAGCTCCTTACGAGTTAGTGAAAGTCTTGAAAGATTTAAAAACTGATATGCCGTCGTATGACTTTTCGAGTTTTGCGGATAATGGCTATCAAGGAAGTAACAAAACAGCTAAATTGTTCGAACAAATTATTTTTGGTTTTGGAGATAATGGTGGACGTAATAATGCACTTGCTGAATTTGTCGGCGGTTTGCTATTAAGGAATGTTGACATACAAGCTACTTATGAATTGGCTAAAATGGCTAATAACAACACGACAGAACCGCTACCAGAAAATGAATTTGAACGGACGTTTAAAAGCATGTTAGATAAGGAGTTGAGAAGGCGTGGTGATTGATTTTGACTACTACCGCGAGAAATTTAAAGAAGTTGATAGCGACGGTTTTAAACCGAGCAAACCAACAAATTGGAAAGCGTTAAAAAATAAATGTGTTGCTTATCGAAATGAGTGGTTGGAAAACGCCAACGCTCCAGAAACTGATAAAGATAAGTGGAAAATCAAGAGCCTAAGCGAGCTAGCAGTTGCGCAAGGAATTGATACACTTTGCCACGTCGTTACGTTGTCAAATGGTCGAGTAGCTATCTACGACCCCGATAAAGGTTACTACCACAAAGACCCAAAATTCGCTTACAAAATTATTCATCTCTTACAGCCAACGTTCAACGAAACTAAATGTCGTAACGTGCTATTCATGTTAGCAAGTATCGACCGTGAGTATGAATATCAGTCTATGTACTGCGATTTTGAACCAGAATACAGAGATGTCAGACGGTTCATTCTTGTTAAAAACGGCATCTACGACAGACAGAAACGCAAATTGCTACCATTCGATTATAAATTCATTAATTTCAGTACCATTGAAACCAAGCTAGTTCCAGATGCCCCACTTCCTGCTATTGACGGTTGGGACGTGGAGTCATGGCTCTTGGATTTAATGAGTGGCGATGAAGACCTTGTGAAATTGCTATGGCAGGTGATTTCAGCGTCATTAAACGGCAATTACAGTTATCGAAAGTCCATTTGGTTGGTCGGCAATGGTAATGACGGTAAAGGAACATATCAACAGTTGATTACCAATTTAATCGGCAACAATAATGTTGCGCCTTTAAAATTGAATCAATTTGCAGAGCGATTCGGTTTAGCAATCATTGAAGGTAAAACAGTGATTATCGGTGATGATGTTCAAGCGGGTATTTACGTTGATGAATCGTCAAATTTTAACAGCGTGGTGACTGGTGAACCAGTTTCTGTTGAAAAGAAAGGTGAAAATCCTTACATGGCTGTGTTCAAAAAAACAGTTATTCAGTCTACTAATGGTATGCCGTCTTTCAAAAATAAATCAAATGGTACGTACAGACGTATTATTATCATCCCGTTTTTAAAGACGTTTAGTGCTAAAGACGACAACTGGTCGATTAAAGATGATTACATTAAACGTCCAGAAGTGCTTGAATACGTTCTTTGGAAAGCTATTAATCTTGATTTTGATAGATTTAGCGAGCCAAAAGCGACTGAAGAACAAATGAAAGTGTTCAAAAAAGATAACAATACTGTTCTCGCTTTTGTTGAAGAATGGTTTGATAATTTTGAATCTACAGCACTGCCAACACGTTTCTTGTGGTGGCTATACAAAGAATGGTGCAAAGAAAACGGCTATACAGCGTTAAAGAAAACAACGTTTGAAAAAGAGTTAGCAAGTAATATTTCTGATGAGTGGGTTTTGAAGAGTTCTCGGGTAAAAGGCAAATTCTTCCCAGACGAAGATGCACCGACTTATTATAATACTTTCCCTTGGAACAACGACAAAGACCCTCAAAAAGTTTTCAAATGTTACTGCAAAGAGTGATGTTACTGGTCTGTTACCTGTACCAGTAACAGCGAAACCCCTTGATACATAAGGAGTTTCACTATCCTTGTTACTTGTAACCTCTATTTTCTAATATTAATAAAAAATAAAATAAATAAAATATATATAGAGAGAAAAGCGAAAAATGCCGTTACAGGTAACAAAAGTGTCTGAAAACGTTGATGTTATGCGGTATGTAGCTGTTACCTGTACCAGTAACAAAAGCAGTAACAAAAAATAAATGAGGTGGTTTATGACAACAGAATCATTAATTCAAAGTAAAATACGTGTAGCTTTATCACAAGCAGGACACAGAGTGTTTCGAGCGAATGTTGGTAAAGTCAGAACGTCAGATGGACGTTTCTTTGATACTGGTTTGCCAAAAGGTTTTTCGGATTTGTTTGGTTTTCGAAAAGATGGACAAATATTTTTCATCGAAGTAAAAAACGAAACAGGTCGTGTGAGACCTGAACAAAAACAGTTTTTGGGAATAATGAGAAATTTTGGGGCGCTAGCGGGAGTGGCTAGAAGCCCAGAAGAAGCATTGGAGATTGTAAATGGGTACAATAAACACAAATAAATCAGCAGCTAAACACTGCGTCATATTTTGCAAACATCAAAACGAGACACCGTTTGATGTATTGGAAAAGTTCATTGAATGGACGAAAGAAAAAAATATTAAAAGCTATATTGAAATTAGCAAGATGTTACATACGACACCAAAAGAAGCAAATCAATTATTAAATCTTGCAGTCTTACCAGACGACAGAATTGTTAAACGAATGAATGAGGTAATGCATGAAAGTTAAAATCACATCTAAAGATAATCCGTCAAAACCGACAATTGTAGACATGTCTAGAAAGACATATGACTTTCTACTTGAAAATTGCAAAACACCAGACTGCTTAAAAGAGTGGTCTGAAGCAAAAACAATCATTGAAACAGATGACATTTTAGGAATTGAGGTGCTGGAAGATGATGAATAAACAAGAAGCGATTGAAAAGATTAACAATATAACTGCTCGTGAAACCTTTATGTCTGAAATTATTTGGGTTAAACGTGATGAAGTCATTGATATAGTTAAACAGATAGATGAACCAAAAAAGGCAGTTGTACCACAGTATATTGATACATGGATTCAAGGTGCAGAATATAATGGTTTTGATTTGCTAGAAGCAATGACATTAACTGATGAGTCGAAAGGAGAATTAGAAGTTTGGATAATGAATTATCCGGAAATTTTTGCAAAAGCATTCATTTACGGCTATGAAGTTGAGAAAGAAAAACGATATACAGCTAAACTAAAAATATCAAATGAATATCTATCCTATGATAAAGACTATAAAGAAATTCGTCATAATAGAGTACCTGATGATATAGCTCATAAAGTTGAGGGTTACCACTTCACAGAAGATGATTTGATCGCATACAATGCTTGGGAAATAATGCTTATGAAATTAAAGAGGTGGAAGGAGAGTAAGTTATGCCAAATTGGGCTGAGGGAACAATTAAACTAAGAGGAGAACGTCAAGATATTATTTCGGCGTTAGAAGAAATGTTTGAAAATGATAATGTAACCATCAAAAGAGAAAAAGATAATTGTGACTATGTATATATGTTTTTTGAAACGAAAAGCTATTTTTACATCAATGGAACAAGACGCGCATTTATTGATAAGTCGGAATTCGAGGTCTATTTAGACGAAGAGTTTACAATCGTAGAGTTAGATGGATTCCAGCAAGCATGGGCAGCTCTTCCTGAAAATTACACAGATATTTCCAAGAAACATCATATCGATATTAAAATCTTTACATTCGAACAAGGTTGTCAATTCACACAGGAAATTGAAATTTCAAATGGTGAAGTTATAAAAGATATTTGTAAAGAATATGATAATTACGAATGGGACGTGCCGTTCGCGCATATGGGTGGATAGAAAGAGGTGACAGAATGACAATACCAAAATTTAGAGCGTGGTTTAAACAAGGAAGTAAGATGGTGAATGTAGCAACAATTGACTTCCTTGAAAAAGAAGTTAAAAGCCATGCGAATGTTATGTATAGCTTTGATGAAATTGAACTCATGCAATCAACAGGTTTGGTTGATGAGAATGGAAAAGAAGTCTTTGAGGGGGATGTTGTTGTTGAAGAGTATCATGATTCGTTGAACTATGGGCGTGTGTTTTATTCAGAAAAAAAGGCATGTTATCGTGTTGAGTTTAAGAATCTGGTGAACGGTTTTGATTTGGCAGATGTAGCAGTTAAGTTCGTCGCTGGTAATGTGTACGAAAATCCAGAGCTTGTGGAGGAAGAATAATGGCATTAGCCAAAAAATGTGATAGATGTGGTACTTTTCATAATAATTATAATGAAGCACAGAACCCTAAAAAAATCAATGCGATTATGACTTTGAACACAGATAAATATAATAAATATTTTTCTAACGAGAAATTCAATCTCTGCCCTAATTGTGAACAAGATTTTTGGAAATGGCTAGATTATAGAGAGGAAGAAACATGAGATGTATAGTTTACTTAATCGGAAATGATGGCTATCCAGTTTCATCTTTTCCTATGAACGGTGTTGACTTTAGTCTTATTACACAAGTGGTTAGTCAGATTGACTTAGTTAAAGACTGTAATTTAAGACGCATCGTGATTGAGAAACTGGATGAGAAATGAACCACCCACAACGGTATCTAGCAAGGTTCGATTCCTTGCTTGGGTATAACCCAGAATAAAATTAAATGGAATAGAGGTGTTAACACACTTCTTCTCACGCAAATTAGTATATATGCTAGTTAGTCTACTGGGTGGCTAGCTAGCAAACAGACTGAAATATTTTAGAAACGAGGAATTCCTTAAATCTTTCTGTAAAACATTCTAAAGCGAATTATCAGTCGTTCGTAATTCTGCAAGGCGCCGTTTATTCTTCGTGGTAACTCAATGTTTGGGTCGTGCGCCTGCCCATTTTGTGGAAACGCAAAAAAAGCCCCTGCTTACACAAGGACCTAAGATATATGAACGACACTTATATTATATCATAAAGGAGCTGTGAAGTAGTGGGAAAATTGAGCAATTCACAATTAAAAGCACTTGATGAGCTATTGTTTGATTATGTAAGTATTGACCATAAGATTGCTGTTAGAAAGCTAGAAATTAGTGACGTTCCAAACACAGATGAAAATATTGGTGGTGGACAATCTAACGTTGTATCTAAGCCGACTGAGAATTTAGTTGCTAAATGGGATAGTGATCAGCGTTTAAATAGCCTGTACGCACAAAAATATGCAGTAGAGAATACTTTGTCTATGCTTGATGAAGATATGTCACGTATTTTCTGGTTGCGTTGGTCAAGAGGTAGCGTCAACACTTGGGATGCAATTGCTGGTAAAATGCATATGTCAATCAAGACAATTTACCGAAAACGTCAACGAATTTTAGAAATATTTGCGGATTTTTATGGTTTTTCTTAAAAGTGACAAAAAACATGCTATTTTTGTCACCTAAAATGCGATATTATGGTATCATCAAATGTTTATGATAAGGACGAGGTTTATTGAGGGTCTTTCTCGTCCTTATTTGTTACGGTTTACAGTCCTGCAATGAGCTGAGCCACGTCGGCTGTCATTGAAAAATAAATGGAAGTGAAAAATATCCCGTGATCGGATAGCTGAAAAACGGTATACAATCCAGGTTGAGTATATCGGTGTTTGCCTGTACAGCCTTTTGGGCAAACTGTTGGAATATAGCACAAATAGATAGTGCACTAAATTTTTTACTTTAGATATGCGGGTGCAGCTCCCGCTATTCCTCTAACAGTCACACGTTTGTGTGGCTTTTTATTTTGGATTGGAGGTGATGGAAAATCACTAAATTAACTTTAAAACAACAACGTTTTGCAGATGAGTACATCATCTCTGGAAATGCCTATCAATCAGCTATAACGGCTGGTTATTCAGAAAATTACGCTAAAGGTAATGTAGTAAAATTGTTGGAAAATGTGAGTGTGAAATCTTACATTGATGAAAAACTAGCAGAGTTGCAATCTCAAAAAGTAGCCGACCAGCAAGAAGTCATGGAATACTTAACAGCTGTTATGCGTGGTGAAAAGACTGAACCACTACTTGTTTTGGATGGTGAGGGTACACAAAAAGTCGTTAACGCTGTTCCGCCAGTTCAAGCACGTACTAAGGCAGCTGAATTGCTTGGAAAACGTTATAGATTGTTTACTGATAAAGTTGAATTAGACGCAACTGTCGAGCAGGTGGTGTTTGAAGATGACATCAATTAAGCTTTCAAGTTTGATACCACCAAAGTTTCATGATGTCTGGCGTGCTAGTCTCAATCAAAGTATTCTGCATGTTGTGTGTGAGGGCGGACGTGGTTCTGGTAAGTCATCAGATGTTGCACATATTATTATTCAGCTTATTATGCGCTATGCAGTTAACGCTGTGTGTATTCGTAAGACAGATAACACACTTGAACAGTCAGTTTATGAGCAACTAAAATGGGCAATCAGTGAGCAACATGTGACGCATTTGTTTAAATTCAATAAATCACCGTTACGCATTACTTATCTTCCTCGTGGTAATTATATTGTCTTTCGTGGTGCGCAGTATCCAGAGCGTATTAAGTCGTTAAAAGATAGTCAGTTTCCGTTTGCAATTGGTTGGATTGAAGAATTAGCTGAGTTTAAAACTGAAGATGAAGTTAAGACGATTACTAACTCACTCTTACGTGGTGAGCTTGGTAGTGGTCTTTTTTATAAGTTTTTCTACACATACAATCCGCCGAAACGAAAACAAAGCTGGGTTAACAAGAAATATGGCACACAGTTTCAACCAGCGAATACATTCGTTCACCATTCGACCTATCTTGATAATCCTTACATTGCTAAAGAGTTTGTCGAGGAAGCTGAGGCAACCAAAGCTAGAGATGAGCGGCGTTATCGTTGGGAATACCTTGGTGAGGCTATCGGTTCTGGTGTAGTTCCGTTCGATAATTTACGCTTTGAAAGAATACCAGATGATTTAATAGCTAACTTTGACAATATTCGTAACGGTCTTGACTTTGGTTATGCTACTGACCCGCTGGCATTCGTTCGTTGGCATTATGACAAGAAACATAACGGTATATATGCGATTGATGAGTTTTACGGTCAGAAAATCAGCAACCGTCAAGCTGCCAACTGGATTAAATCACGAGGTTATCAGTCAGATAGAATTGGCGCAGATAGTGCTGAACCAAAAAGTATTGCTGAACTGCATGGTGATTTCAATCTGCCAAACGTATATGGTGTCAAGAAAGGTCCTGATTCAGTCGAATTTGGTGAACGTTGGCTTGATGATTTAGATTTTATTTGCATTGACCCAAAACGTACACCGAATATTGCACGAGAATTTGAAAATATTGACTATCAAGTTGACCGTGACGGTAATCCTAAACCAAGACTAGAGGATAAGGATAACCACACGATTGACGCAACAAGATACGCGTTTGCTGACGATATGAGAGCAAACAGCAACACGAGAGAGAAAACTAAGAAAGCAAGTTATTTATTTTGAGGTAACACATGGTAAAATTCTTATCTAAAACCAGGTTTAATCCACACAGTAACGACCAAATTATCATGCTGACTGAGGATTATGAAAGCATTGATTTTGCGTCTCAAAAATGGATTGAACAATTAAAACAATACATCAACACACATAAGCTACAAATTGCGCGGTTGGAAGAATTGAAACGCTACTATTTAGGCGATAATAACATCAAATACCGTCCTGATAAAACAGACGAGTTTGCGGCTGATAATCGTATTTCAAGTGATTTTGCAAAATACATCACAGTATTTGAACAAGGATATATGCTTGGTAATCCTGTTAAGTACACAAACGAAGATAAAACGTTGCAAGAATTGATTGATACGTTTTCTGAGCAGACAAACGAAGCTTATCACAACATCTTGATTAAGACTGACTTGTCTATTTATGGGCGTGCTTATGAGTTGCTAAATCCAGAAGAAGATGAAAACGGTAATATCGTTTTAAAGCTGTATCATTTAGCACCAGAACAGACGTTTGTTATTTATGATGATACCTACCAACAAAAATCATTATTAGGTGTCAATTATTATGAAGTTGATTATGGTAGTGGTCACCGCAAAATGGTAGTGCGTGTATATTCAGACAACATGATTTACACGTATGTTGACGATAATCAAAACGAGTTTGGTCTTCGTTTAGTTGATGAACCAGTACAACATTATCTTAAAGGTGTTCCGATCAACGAATTTAAGAATAACGAGGACCGCACAGGCGCTTACGAATCAGTTCTTGATGACATTGACGCTTACGATTTATCACAATCAGAATTGGCTAATTTTCAACAGAACAGTAATGATGCTATTTTGCTCATCACTGGTAATCCTTACACTGGTTCAGATGATAACGATTATCTTGAAGATGGTCGTGTTAATCCTAATGGACGTCTGGGTGTAGCGCTTGGTTTTAAGAAAGCACAAATTGCTGTGCTTGACGATAATCCTAATCCTGGTGGCTCACAACCAGACGCAAAATATCTTGTCAAGCAATATGACTCAGCTGGTGCTGAAGCGTATAAGCAACGTTTAGTTAACGACATTTTACGTTTTACATTCACGCCTGATATTCTTGATAATAATTTTAGTGGCATTCAATCTGGCGAATCCATGAAATACAAGCTCATGGCATCTGATAATTACCGCAGCAAACAAGAGCGCTTGTTCAAAAAAGGGCTTATGCGACGGTTACGCTTAGCAGTCAATATTTGGAAAATAAAAGGTAATGATGCAACGAATTACCAAGCCATTAATCAAACCGCTATTATCTTCAGTCCTAACTTGCCACAAAACGAAACGGAACTAGCAAATATTGCTAAGTCGCTGTTTGGTGTAGTTAGTGACCAGACAGTTTACGAGTTATTAGAACAAGTAACTGGTATTGATGCAGAAGATGAAATGAAACGTCTGAAGTCTGAAGAACCACAAGAACCAGAGCCAAGAATTGGTGAGGTGACTGCTGATGACGAAGAAGCACAATAATTATTGGCAAAAGCGCAGCAATGATATTATGCGTTATGTTGATAGTACGGACGTTGATATGTTTGCTGAATTGCAAAAGATTTACGCGTCAGAATCAGCACAGATTCAACGTGATTTATTTGCGTTCGTGACTAAATATGCAGATGATAATAAAATGAGCTATTCTGACGCCCTACAGCGCCTTAGAGGAGTTGACCTATCAAATTATCAAGCTAACGCTAAGAAGTACCGTGAGCAAGCCGAGAAAGACCCAGAATTGCTTAAACGACTTAACGAACAGTATGCTAGCTCAAAAGTGACACGACTGGATGCACTAAATCTTGAAATGACGTACAAAGTTGGTGTTATGCAAGGCATTATTGAGAAGTCGTTTGAAAACTATTTGAAGTCAACTGCTAAGTATGCTTATAGGAAAGCTATGGGCGACAATAGTGGTGCATTGAACGAACCAGCATTAAAAGAACTTATCAATACGCCTTTCAATGGTCGGAACTATTCGCAGCAAGTTTGGGGCAATACAGATGATTTAGCCAGGGATTTGAGAGACGTTTTAAAACGCGGGTTTATTCGTGGTGATGATGTTCGTAGTATGGCTGGTGAACTTGCTAAGAAGTACAATGTAGCACGTTCACGAGCGCAAACACTTATTAGGACTGATGGTACGGCGATTGTCAATCGTTCAGCCATTAAACGTTATGAAGAATCTGGTTTAGAATTTTATCGTATATCTGTTCAGATGGATAATAGGACGTCTGACACATGTATTAGAATTCATGATGAAGATAAACGTTACCGTATTGATGAGTTTTCGACTGGTGTCACTGCACCGCCTTTTCATTACAATTGTCGGTCCGCTGTTATTCCTGATGAAGAGGAGCTGGACGAAAAATCATTTAAAAATATCGAAAAAGCAAATGTAGATGATTTATTTGAAGATGTCTCGAAAATTTGGGACGAAGTTTCTCATGGTGTAGTTGATAGAGATCAGATAAGAAATAGGCTGCAAGATAGGTATGACATAGGTATTTTATCGCCTAAAATTAGTCAATATGCGGCATTTAATAATGTTTATATAGACGCAAATAGTTTATCTTCATCATTGAAGTCTCATGGTCAACAGTATACTTTAGATGAATTTAAATTGATTGAAGATGTAATTAAAAAACCTTATTTAGCCCTTGATAATTCTTTAAGGGTGGAAGGCTCACTTCTTCTTTATGCTAAAATCCCTAATAAAGATCGTTTAGTGATGGAAGCAGTTATTATCCCTCGTGATGCAATGATGATGATTCATTTAAACAAAGTGGGTATTAGACAAGAGAAGAAAAATAGGAAAAACAACGAAATACTTTACGAAAAAAGCAAAGAATAGTATAATGTAGGTGAGAAAAGATAGAGGTTGAGAATCTGTCACCAACACGCCGCTTAGCTAGCGGGCCAGAAATGCGGGAGCCTCGACAGTCCCGCCTATCTTATTACTATTTGCGCTTAGAGTTAATCTAGGCGCTTTTTTTGTACCCAAAAAGGCGAAAAAATGTTAATTTTGTGGTTGATATTAAATGCACTAGGCTTATTAGCCTTAGTGATTATTTGTGGTTTTATTGCTATTGCAGTAAAAAGCTTTGTTAAAGAATTAAAAAAATAAAGATATTTTAAGTCGTGTAATACGGCTTTTTATTTTGTCCAAAACTACTCATGACGTTAAAAGGTGAAGGTTATCAGTCTAACTACAGACTTAAAACGGAGGTAGCCAACATGGCAGAAGAAACTAACGCTGAAGTAGTTGAAACGGAAACAGTCGACAATCCAGAAACTACCGAAGCGGACAAAACATTCACTCAGGCTGAGCTTAACCACATTGTACAAGAACGTGTTCAACGTGCTGTGGCTAATGCTGAAAAAGAAGCTGAAGACAAAATTAAGCAGGCGCAATCAGAGGGTGAACGTTTAGCGAAAATGACAAAAGATGAACGTGCTAAAGAGGAAGAAGCTAAGCGCTTAGCGGACATTGAAGCTCGTGAAAAAGCAATCGCAGTTAAAGAACTACGCATTGAAACACAAAGTCTTTTGTCAGATGAAGGTTTACCAATTGAATTTCTTGATGTGGTCATGGCAGATACTGCAGAAGCTGTTAAAGACAACATTGCAAGTGTTCGAAAGGTATTTGATGAAGCTGTTGAAAAGCGCGTGAATGAGCGTCTAACGCAAGATAAGCCACGTCGTGGTGCAACAGCAGGTGCAATTAGTAAAGCTGAAATCATGGCTGTTAAAGACGTAAATGAACGTCAGAAGCTCATTGCAGAAAACTTGGAATTATTTAGAAAGGGCTAATTTATGGCTGAAGAAAAATTAACCGTTATGAACGATTTGGGCGAAATTAAATCAATTGATTTCGTTAACAAATTTAGTACTAACATCTCTGAACTTTTGAAATTACTCGGTGTGACACGTAAAGAACCGTTGTCAGCTGATATGAAAATTCGTACTTACAAATGGGAAACAGACATCAACAACACTAATGTTGATGAAGGTGAAACTATTCCGCTTTCTAAAGTGACTCGTGCACTAGATAAAGAATATCAAGTTGAATGGTTCAAAAAACGTCGTGCTGTTTCTGCTGAAGCTATTGCGCGTCATGGTGCGTCACTAGCAATTGACAAAGCGGACCAACGTGTAATGCGTGAAATCCAAAATGGTATCAAAACTAATTTCTTTACTTTCCTTAAAACAGATCCCACAAAAGTTAAAGGAACAGGTCTTCAAGGTGCATTAGCTCAATCTTGGGGTAAACTACAAACATTTTCAGAATTTGACGGTGCCCCAATTGTATCATTCGTAAGCTCACTTGACGTAGCTGACTATCTTGGCGATAAAGCGGTCGGTGCAGACGGTTCTAACGTCTTTGGGATGACATTACTTAAGAACTTTTTAGGCATGCAAAACGTCATTGTGTTGCCAAACGTACCACAAGGGAAAGTTTACTCAACTGCAGTTGAAAATCTTGTACTTGCTTACCTGGACGTGAACAGTTCAGACCTCGGTGGTATGTTTGCCGATTATACTGACGAAACTGGTTTGATTGCTTCAGGTCGTGACCGTAGTCTTAATAACCTTACATATGAGTCAGTATTCTTCGGCGCTCTTAAATTGTTCGCTGAAATTCCTAAAGGTGTTATTGAGGCTACAATCGAGGTACCAGCTGTTTCGACACCAACGGTAGGAGGATAACCTAGATTATGGACAAAGCGTTGATTTTAGAGGAAGTTAAATTATTTAAAGGAATTTCTGATAAAGATACAACGCAGGATAAGTTGATTGAACTAGCAATCAATGAAAGTGTTGACCGTGTTCTGGCTAAGCTCAATGAATTTAGCGAAGACGAGTTAACAGAAGTTCCAAATCGTTTAACTTTCATCATTCGAGATGTAGCTATTAAACGCTACAATCGTTTGAATTCAGAGGGCGCTAGTGCTGATAGCGAAGAAGGTCGTTCATTTAACTGGGATAAGTATTTAGATGAATACGAAACTACATTAAAAAGTGCTGCAGTTGGTCGAAATTATCAAGCGAAAGGGATTACTAGGTTTATATGATTTATAACAAACGTGTTATTTTAATCACTGAAGCGACTGAAGCTGATTTTTTAGGTGATAAAGTCGTTAAGAAGCAGTCTGAACCAATCCCTTGCCAGGAAGATAATTTGACCAATGCAGAACAGATGGGCATCTTCGGGAAATACAATCTTGATAGTTTTAAATTACATTTGCAAGGACACTATGACGGATTTTCTGAAGTCATCTATAACGGTAGAAAGCGCAAAATACAGGGTAAAAAGTACCACAAAAATTCAACGGTGATTTACATTTGAGTATAAAATACAGCGTTAAAGGTGTTGACAGATGGACCAAACGGCTAAGAGATAAAAGTAAACAAGCACAAGTTGCCACAGACCGCCAATTGGAATTATCTAGTAAACGTATTGAACGTAGTGCAAAAACTGGCGCACCAGTTGACACAGGAATGCTGAAAAATACGATTTTTTCAGTCAAGGCAGGAAAGCTCACTTACAAGGTGGTTAGTCCTGTTCGATATGCGATATATGTGGAGAAAGGGACTCGAAAAATGCGAGCACAACCGTACTTGAAACCAGCACTTGATGCTGAACGACCAAAATTAATCAGCAACTTACGCAAATTATATGAAAGATAGGTGATACATGACGACTTATTCACCATCAACTTTATTTTTAAAAGAACTACACGATAGATTGGAGATTTTAGCTATTCCAATCTATTTTTATTTGCCTAATTCTGACGTTTTAGAGCCTTTTATTGTGATTGGGTCTAATTCATCAGATACTTCACGAACAGCGCAAACTGGGGCTGTTATTGAGGATATCACGGTGAATATTGACATCTTCCTAGAAGGTTCAAGTAGAACTGATGCAGAAGAAATTAAATCTAAGGCTTTAAGAGCGTTAGGGCGTAGAAACGCAACAGCTAACATTATTCCAGATAACAGCATAGGACGTGAAGTATACCACGTCTCTATTACTGTATCTGATACTATTTATTAATTAAAGGAGAAGTTACTACATGACAGGACAAATTACAGTAACAACTGCTAAGCCGTTAGCAGGTAAAAAAGTCTTTTATTTCATTCAGTCTATTCATGCTGCACTTGGCAGCAATGCTATCTTACCAGCTTATCGTACAGACGGCAGTTTGACACTTGGTGCTGAATATTCAGACGAACAAACACAACAAGGGCTTTTACTTGATAAAACAAGTACCAGCCACGAAATTGAGTTGACGACTAAATTTGCACCGAAGGACCCATCAGTTGATGTGCTTGAACAAGCGAATGACACTGGTGAATCAGTCAAAATTTGGCGTGTGCTTGTTGATGAAACATTGAAAACACAAGATGATGAACCTAAAAAAGATTTTTATCCTGCCAAATTTGGCTATGCTAAGATTGGTGATATTGAATATAATGAAGGTATTGAAGATATTATCGAAACTAGCTACACAGCAAGTATTGTCGGTAAGCTGAAAAATGGTAAATTTCCATTGGCTGCCGAAGAAATTGCATTGCTTGATGAGGTTTATAACTATCAAAACCCAGGTGAAACAACTGGCGATTACGATAACATCAAAACAAGCGAATAACACGTCAAAGGTTGGATATTAAATCCAGCCTTTATTTTTTAGTTAGGAGATAACTCACTTTATGGAATTTAAAGTTAAAAATAAAATCATTGAAATTAAGTTTGATTACCGCACAATGTTTAAGGTTGACAAACAACTTGCCACTAAAAATAAAGACACTGGTGCAAGTAACAATGATGGTGTCGGAACGTTGTTTAACAACATTTTAAATCGTAACGATGAAGGCATTGTTGATTTGATTACTTTATCAGCTAACAAAGCATTTAGCAAAGCTATTTCAGAAGATGACGCTATCACAGCCATTGAAAATTGGCTAGTGGATAATGACGCCGAAGACACAGAAAGTCTATTTGAAGAAATTCAACAAGAAATGGTTGACTCTGGTTTTTTCAAGAACAAGATTTTGAAATATATCGAAAACTTGGAAACAGCAGTAGAATACATGAAAGCGCAAGAGGACAGCGAAGCGCTTCAAGTCGAAATTACCGAAAAACTTATTGGCAAGATGAAAAGCGCACTATCTTAACTGAGTGTGCACGTCTTGGTTTAACAGACTTAGAAACAATCTACTCTTGCAACAAATGGGAACTTGACGCAATTTTAGAGGGGCTTCACTACAGACAGATTGATTTTCGCGAAAATCTGTCAGAACTTGCTATGGAAATGCGTTACACTATGAACGCTAAACGTGCTAGTGCCAACAAACTTAGCAAGAAAAAAGATAGAAATAAAGTTAAACAAGCCTTTCATGCAAATGACAATAAGCAAACGACTAACAGTAGTCTTGCTGAACGTCTGCAAAAGGTCAATGACCATTTTATGAACAGATAACACAGAAAACAGAAAGGAGGAGTTATATGGCAGAATTTGATGGCTCAATTTATGCCTATGTCGGTGCTGATATTGCTGATTATCAAGCGGCAATGAATAAGATTACAACTGCAACACAGCGCGCTTTTGAGAAAGCACAGGATGCGGCTGTAAATAATTCTAATCGTTTAGTTCAACGTGTTGGTCAAATTATGGCACAGTTGGCAAACAATGGCGAATCACTTGGTAAACGCTTAGGAACAGCATTTAGCACAGGTTTAAATCTCTCTATTGGCGAAATTCAGCGTATAGCTTCATCGATTGGCGAAAAGATTCCTCAGCCCATAAAAAATGGGTTTAATACAGCTTTAACAGCTATACAGAGTGGTGTCAATTCAATAGCTAATAAAATTCCTCAGCCTATTCAAACCGCTTTTACAAAAGCAACTAGCGCAGTTTCTAGTTTTGCGACATCGGCGTCTAGCAAGGTTAGCTCAGCATTTAGCACGATTAGCTCAAAAGTAAGCAGTGCTTCAAATACAATCAGTAATTCTTTTGTTGGGAAAGTAGGAAGTAGTCTTACTAGCTTAAGTAGTAAAGCTGCAAGTGTTGCGACTAAAATGGCTAGTTCGCTTGGTTCTGGCTTTTCAAATTTATCTAGTAAGGCCACTACTGCACTAAATGGTGTTAGTTCAAAAATGAGTGAGCTGGGAAGTAGTATTACTAAAACTACTTTGACAGTTACAGCTCTTGGTGCGGCATTTGCAGTTTTCCAAGGGTTTAAGGCTGCGGTTGTTGGTTCAGTTTCAAAAGCAGCAGAGTTCGAAGAAAAAATGAGCAACATCAAGGCTCTTACTGGTGCTAGCTCTGAAACAATGAAGCAATTCAATGCGGCGGCTCAAAAAGCTGGTGCGGATACTGCATTTTCAGCCAGTGAAGCAGCAGACGCTATTGCTGAGTTGAGTAAAGCGGGTGTTGATACCTCAGCTATCCTCAATGGTGGTTTGACTGGTGCTCTTAACTTGGCAACTGCTGGCGAACTTAGTTTGACAGAAGCAGCGGAAGTTGCTTCAACTGCGCTTAATGCCTTCAAATCTGATAATTTAAGTGTTACTGATGCAGCTAACCAATTAGCGGGTGCAGCGAACGCTTCGGCAACAGATGTACATGAATTGAAATATGGACTTTCTGCAGTTGCGGCAGTCGCGTCCGGTGTTGGTATGTCGTTCAATGACACGACTAATGCTCTTGCAGTCTTTGCACAAAACGGTCTTAAAGGCTCTGACGCTGGTACATCTCTTAAAACAATGCTTTTGAATTTGTCGCCACAAACCGATAAAGCGGCAGCTCAAATGCAACAATTGGGCATTATTACTGCTGATGGAGCCAACCAATTCTATACAGCAGAAGGTAAGCTTAAGTCATTTAGTGAAATCTCACAAATCTTACAAGATAGCTTAAAAGGTTTGACTGCTGAGCAACAACAGAATGCTCTTAAGACAATGTTTGGTACTGATGCCATTCGTGCGGCTAATATTGCGATGAAAGAGGGTGCTGCTGGTGCAGACGCCATGCAAGCTGCAATTAGTAAGGTAACTGCTGCGGATGTCGCTAAAGAAAAACTTAATAACTTAAAAGGTGCTGTTGAGTATCTTAGTGGTTCGTTTGAAACGTTGCAAATTAAAGTAGGGACAGCTGTTTTACCAATTCTAACAGACTTAGTTCAATGGTTAGATAAGTTGGTTGGGAAGTTTACTGAATCAGCTGGATTACAAAAATTTATAGATTCACTAACAGCTTTAGAACCAGCTCTTGACCATATTTTGAATGGCACTAAGTTAACAACAGACCAGATGTCTAAAGCACAAGATGCTGTAAGTAATCTAACACCTGCCATTGCAGGATTAGTTGGTGCATTTGCTTTTGGTCCTGCTTTGACAGATTTAGGACTACTTGGTACTGGATTAGGGATCGTCGGAAAAAAAGCGAATTCATTTAGTTCTATCATAAGCAATGCTTTCACCAACGCAGGTGGTTTAATCGGTGTTTTAGGTGGTAAAATGGATGGTCTATCTGCTATATTTGCCAATGCAGCAAGTACAGGTTTATCTGTATTAGGTGGAATGACTTCAGCAATGGGAAGCATTGCCAAATTAGCATTAGCCGTTATTGGTCCTGCCGCCATTCTTGGTTTAGTAGTAGCTGGTCTTGGTTTGATCAACAGCCAATTTGGGTCAGAAATCGACCAGCTATTGAACACGGTAACTACTAAAGGACCTCAAATCATTCAAAACTTGGTAACTGGTATCACTAGTCAAATACCTGCTTTAATTGCTAGTGGTGCTGACTTAATTGCTAAGTTTGCTAATGCGTTTACTGTTATGTTTCCAGTACTTGTGCAGGCTGGTGTTGATTTGATTTCTAGTCTTGTTCAAGGTGTAGGTGCAAACGCTGGTAGTCTAGTAGCGTCAGCTATTCAAATTGTCGGTACGTTTATTAGCTCAATAGCAAGCGCATTACCACAACTATTGTCTGTAGGTATGGACTTTATTGCAAATGTCGTCAATGGTTTGGTTCAAAATTTACCTTTGCTTTTACAATATGCGCAACAGATTGTTGATAATTTTGGTCAAAGTTTATCTGCTAACATGCCAAATATCATCTCTAAAGGTATTGAGATTATTACTAACTTAGTTCAAGGAATTATCCAAAACTTACCAACAATTCTTTCAATTGCTACGCAGGTTATTACTGGATTCATCACAGGCTTAGCTAGTTATTTACCACAAATTTTACAAGGTGGTATTCAAATCATTGTCATGTTGGTTCAAGGTATTCTTCAGAACTTGCCACAAATTGTGCAATCTGCAGTTCAAATCATTCAATCATTGATCCAAGGAATTACACAAAACTTACCACAAATCATTGCAGCAGGTATTCAACTTGTTGGACAGTTGGCTGTTACAATTATCCGAAATATTCCACAGATTCTTAAAGCTGGAGTTCAACTTATCGCTGGACTTGGTCAAGCTATGTTAGAAGCTATTCCTAATGCTTTAAAAGGTGTTTGGGACGGTATTAAGAACGGCTTTAGTTCACTTTGGGATACGATTACTGGTAAATCTAGTTCTAGTAAAGAAAAAATCAAAGCTGATACTACTGATATGACCAATAGTATTAAGGCTTCAACGAGTCAAACTGCTACGAATACTGATGTAGATATGCAAAGTATCTTAAATAGTGTGACAAATAGCTTTAATCAAGCAAATATAGCAGGAACAACAGCAATTACAGGGTTACAAGTCAACTCAGCCGATCAAATGGCTCAGTTGGCATTAAAAGCTGGTATGAGTTTTGATCAATTCAAAAATGCTGTTGACACCTCAACTTCCGCAGCTCAATTACAAGCGATTATTAATGCACAAGCTATGGCTAATGGTGTTAATCTTGAAACGGCATCACTTAGCAATGAAGCGTTAGAGCAAATGCCGCAGTATTATCAAGCGATAGCTTCAAACACTGATTTAGCCAATCAAATTGGGACAGCAAATTCACAAGCTCTTAGTGATGGTATCACTAATAATCTTGCTACAGCAAGTACAAACGCCACAACCAATGCACAGAACATGGCCAATGGTGTTAATGCTGCAACCTCTAGCATGAACCTTGACGCAGTTAATCAAGCTCTTAGCTTGTCAGCAGGTGTGTCTAGTAATATGCAAAACGCACAAGCTAATGCAACGAGTGCTGCTCAATCAGCGAATAGTGGTGTAAGTTCTAGCTTTAGTGCTATGCAAGCAAATGCAAGTGGTTCAGCTAGTGGTTTATCAAACAATGTGACATCTGAGCTTAATTCAGCCGCTTCATCTGCTAACTCAGCATCATCACAAATGGCATCAAACATCACTAATAACTTTAATAAGGCTAAGTCATCTGCAACATCTGCTATGAATGGTTTGACTTCGACAGTAACTAGCGGAATGAACAGAATCAACAGTACTGTTCAATCTGCTGGAAACAAGATGAATTCTACATTTACTAATTCGTTTAATAAAGCGAAAAGTGCGGCTCAATCAGGTATGAATGGTGTTCGTTCAGCTGTTCAAAGTGGTATGAATGGAGCAATCGCAGCTGCAAGCAGTGCTGGTAATCACATGGTATCAATTATGTACAGCACAAGCGGTGGTATGCGTTCAGCTGGTTATTATGCAGGTGCTGGCTTTGCTAGCGGTCTTGCTGGTTCAGCAGGTTCAATTTACGCTGTAGCAAATGGTATTGCTGCACGAGTAACAGCAACAATTCGTAGAGCATTAGATATTCACTCACCATCTCGTGTAATGAAATCACTCGGTGGCTATACTGGTGAAGGCTTCGCTATTGGCATGTCTGACTGGATAGGTAGAATCAACGACATCAGCAAAGAGTATGCGTTAGCTGTTACAGACCAAAGCTGGGGTGTCAACAGCACTATGACAATTGCTGGTAGTGTTAGCACATCTGGCTTATCATCATCACTTGATAGCTTGTCAGATGAAGTGAAAAATACTAGCTTATCAGAACCAGTCTTTGAAGTACACAATGAATTAATTGGCGATAAGATTTACACGACAGTAAAAGAACGCGAAGCGAGAGAAGATACTAAAAATGATTATTTTAATTATTAGAAAGGTGAAACATGGATTTATTAATTACGAAAGGAACAACGTCAGTCAAACTTTCTGACTACGGTTTTTATAATATTGATATTGACGATAGTGCACCTGAAATCTCTCTTGATAAGCGGTCTGTAGCTGGTCGTAATGGTACAGTATTTGGCGGTGCAACGTTTACTGCTAAAGTTATTAAAGTAACTGGACGTGTGGCAGTTGCAAATGTCCAAGGATTCTTAAGTATGAAAGATGATATATTTGGCTTGTTATTAGATGACGAGCCTTTTTATATCACCAAAATGTATCCTAACAATGCTGATTTTTATGATTATCAAGTTCCTGGACAAACGGCTGGGGATTTGGATTTTGTGAATCAACCACACACAGCTTGGCATTATCGTTGGAAAGTAACTGCTAGTGAGCCGATATTCTCATTTGTTGGAAATTCTGGGCAAGGGTTAAAATATGACTTTTCCGTGGTATTTACCACAGCAGAAATGCCATATGGTGAAACGGAAGCTAAAGACATAACGTTAAGCGGTGGTAGCTTTGCCTATGCTGGAACAGCGAAATTATCGCAATTAGAAGTTCCTTTTGTTGTTGAAATGACATCAACAGGAAATCAATCAGGTTTTTATCTTGAAATCGGTGATAATCGTTTCACGTATTCCCAAACAGGAGATATAAATGCTGGAGATGTTTTTAAGATCACTGGTATTGAGACAACTAAGAACCTTGCAAATGTTAATGCACGTACAAATTATGCCTATTTTGTTATAAAACCTAGTCCAACGAAAAAAGTTAGCTATAAGACTAATTTCAATGGCACAATTAAAATTTTAAACTTTAAAGAACTTTATAAATAGGGGGGTGATGAATTGATTACATTTTTAAACGAAAAAGATGTTGAGCATGGTGCACTTGCTAGTATTAAAATAACTAACGCAGTTAATGGTGAACGTTCACTTAGTGGTGAAATCGAATCAGGCGATTATGTCCTATCTAATATCGAACGTGGCTGGCGGTTGCGTTTTGATGATGAGTTTTACGTGGTAACTTATGCTAAGCCGATTGATGAAGGTAAAAGTACTCATGTTACCTTTGATGCTGTTCATCAGTTCTTTTGGGATTTTGATAAGTCATCAGTGCATGAACAACTAAATGATGGTTCACACACATTTGTCACTTACCTTGATTTTATCTTTAAAGATAGTGGTTATACTTACACAATTGACCCTCTATTGAAAGTTTATGCTTTTGAAAAGCAGTCTTTTGGATATAAAAGCCGTCTAAAATTATTTAACGATATCATCACTTCATCAGGTGTTGAATTTCAAGTAAATGGCAAAGTTGTCAGAATTCTAGAAAAAACAGGAACTGATTTATCAACGGTTGTTCGCAAGAACTTCAACATGAACGAACTAGGGATTGAAAAAAATATCAGTGATTTTGTTACTTATCAAAAAGGTTTCGGCGCTTGGTTTGATGAGAATGACCATACCAAAGGTCGCTTAACAGTTGAATATACAAGTCCATTAGCTAGTGTTTATGGCAAATTGGAAGCTGAACCACTTGTTGATGAACGTTACACTAAAGCCGATAGTATGACTGCTGCTTTAAAAGAAAACGTTGATAATTCTTACAGTATCTCGATTACTCTTGATATGGAAGATTTAACTCGTGCTGGTTATAAGTATACACAACCAGTTGCTGGCGACTATATCATGGCAATCAATGAAACACTTGGTTTTAAAGAAAAAATTAGGATTGTTTCGTTTACTAGTGAATATGATGTGACTGGGCAGTTGGTTAAACATGAAGTGACATGTAACGACATTGGTGCTGTTAAAAAATTGTCAGCGAGTTATACACTCGCAAAAGAACAAGCTCAAAATGCGTCAGATTCAGTTGTCAAAGCTGTAGAAATGGCTAACAAAGCGCTAGTGTCTGCAGATGGTAAAAACACGGTTTATTTTGGCACGGAATTCCCAGAAGATGAGCCAAAAGGCACGCTACACAAAGGCGACTCACTTTATTTGACTGTCGGTGATACAACAAAAATGTATTACTGGACTGATGCAGATTGGGAAGAGCTACCTATCGTTAATGATGTTGAAGCATTCAAAGAACAGATTGCTGATGAACTAAAAGACGTTCCAGACCGTGAAGAATTTGAAGCGACTATTACAGAAAAACTCGCCACATCAAAAGCAGAACTTGAAACGCAGATTGACACAGCTAAAACGCAAGTAGAAACTAACGCTAAGGCATACGCTGATGAAATCAATCAAGCAACAGCAGAAGTTGCTAAACAAGCGAACACGGCTGCCAACAGTTTAAAATCTGACTTAGCCAAAGTCAAAACTGATTTAACTGCCACAACGTCAACTGCAAACGCAGCTAAAACGTCAGCGAGTGAAGCCAAACAGCAACTCACCACAGTAGCTAATGATTTGAGCACAGCTAAGCAGGACTTGCAAGCACAAGCTAGTCAGTTGACTGCACAAGCTAGCGCACAGTCTGAACTAACTAAACGTGTCTCAACAGTTGAAGAAACTGCAAACGGTACGAAGACGACTGTCAGCGAGTTAAGCAAGACAGTAGATAGTAATACCCAAAATATCACTAGCGTTACTGCCAGAACTAAAACCGTTGAAGATGATTTGACGAGCACGAAGACAACGCTATCACAAGTTAAAACAACTGTAGATAATACGAGCAAAAAAACAGCCACGCTTGAAACTGGCTTGAATGGTGTTAAAGCTGATTTAACAGCGACTACAACAACTGCCAATACGACTAAGACCAATCTTGCTAACTATCAAGCTAGCAATGATAAACTAGTCGCTAGTTTGCAAAGCAATCTACAAACGACAAACGGCAATGTAAGCAGCTTGCAAACAAAAGTAGAAGCAGTTCCTGGTCAGATTAGTAGTGCGATTAGTACTGTTGAAGGGAAGTTAGAAGCGATCGACCAGTTGAACCTCATTGGTGCGTATAATCTGACGCCACAAAATGCGACTTTTGATAAGACGGATTACACCTTGACATCGACGACAACGACGAATACGAAAGATGGCTTTGTGCAGTTGCAGTTTTTTGACGCAAAGAATGTCGTTTTCACGGGATTTGGCCTTTCAGAGAAAGTCGGCAAGTTTGCTAAATCCTTTAAGATAACAAAAGCATACGAGCATTTCCGTATTAAAATCAATGGTAACGCGTCTGACGCTTCTGTTTGGTGCTACGACAAAGACCTAATCAAGCTAAACACTGATTACGTTCTGAGTGGTGAAGTGCTGTCTCTGTCAGCTGACGGCAAGGGTAACGGTGGTAAAATCCGATACCTTAAAATCCAAGAAGGCAAGGTGGCGACTGGGTTTAGTAAGTCGCCAAAAGATGTGGATAGTGATATTAGCAAGGTTACAAGCGAATTTAAGCAGACAACAGACTCAATCCAAGCAAGCGTATCTGCATTGGATAAATCAACAGTTAAGAGTTCTAGTTTGACGATTAATACAGACGGAATTGTCATGAAAGCTGGCAAGTCAACGACTGATGTTGCGAATGCAATTGGTTCTTATTTTGCCGTTAATCAGAATGCTATCAACTTATTCTCTGACAAGATAAACGTAAAAGGAAACATGATTGTTAGTGGTGCGATTACTAGCGATAAGATAGCTAGCAAATCGATTACTACAGCACATTTGAACGGTAAAATCATTACTGCTGATGTGATTTCAAGCAATGCTGTTACAGCTGACGCCCTCAAAGCAGGAGCTGTTACAACAGATAAGATGAGTGCTAATAGTATTAACGGTGACCGTATAACGGCTGGCACGTTGGACGCTGCCAAAATTAAAGCTGGCAGTATTACAGCTAGTCAAATTGCAAGTGGTACGATTACCAGTAGCCAGATTAAGACTGGCGGAATTACTGCTGCGAATATTGCTACGGGAGCGATTACCACAGATAAAATAGCAGCAAATAGTATTAATTCTGACAAGATTGTAACAAGCGGTATTACAGCGAACGTTATCAAAGGTGGTAAATTACAATCACTATCTAACGCAACTAATTTTGAACTTGATACTGGTAAGCTTTTTTACAATAACAACAACACTGGTATTTTTCGTGTTCAAGCAAACGCTAGTACAATGGGACTTAAATTTTCAAACACTAGTATCACAGTTAGTGGAACTAGCCGAATCTTATCGCGAGTTATTTTAGGTGGTGACCGTCGTGAAACAACGCTTGATGATGGCAAATGGGACCAAGGTGGATTTTCAGGGATTGTAGTTGAAACAATCAATGGCGTGGTTGCGAATGACCATGAAAGAGCTGATTCATTACGTGTAATTGCTGATAATATCTATTTCGGGCACAGTTACAACAAAGATGTGGTGACTAACTTGCAATCACAGGGGTGGAAAATGGAAACATATCCTCCAACTTCTACATACCCTTCTCATGTTGTGTTGAGACCATATGGGATAAGCTATCGTAATGCAGATATCATTACAGGAGATGTCCGGTTAGATAATGGTGATGGTTCTGGATACTATGTTAGAAGCTGTATTCAAATTTTAAGGAACTGTTTCCAGCATATTATTAATGGAGGAACTTCATCTAATGCAATAAACGCTATCAGAAGCGCTATATCTCAAATTTCAGGAGTTTAAATTTTATGAATAATAACTTTAATCAACACATTCAATCAAAGCTAGCTTTAGAAATTGCACAATTATCACTTGATAAAGCAACTCTACAAGCACAAGTCGAACAATTGCAACAACAAAATGCAGAGCTTCAACAACAATTAGAAGAAGCGACTGCACCAGAAGAAGTAGAAAAAGGAGAATAATATTATGGCACTAGAAACAATTAAAACAACACACTTATTAGGTAATTTAAAAATCGAAGAAACTCTTGTTAAACAGTATGTCGTTGATATTAATGAAAATGGTGTTTCAACAATTAATGAATATATTTATGATTCTGACTTATACGCAAAAAATCGGGCAGAGTTGCGTAAGCTGGAAGCAGAATTTAGAGATAAACGCTATGAAATTGAAGATGACATTTTAGCTGATTTGACTAAAGAGGTTGCTAAGTAGTCTTAGAAAGAGGAATTCATGTGGAAACCTGAAATTATTAGCATGTTTTTAAGTGCGTCAGTCTCAGTATTGACGCTCTTTACTTTTTTTCAAAGCCGTATGACGAACAGCGAACGTCGTACGACGATTCTTGAAGAAAAAGATAAACAACACGATAAAGAACTAATCGAAATCAAAAAACGATTAGACAATCACGACAAACAAAATGAAGCACTTATCCGACTAACCACCGAAATTACTAACTTGAGTGAGAAAGTCGAAAAAATCGATAGTAAATTTGAGGAGTTATCATGACAGATGTATTTAAAATTTTAGCAGCTCTTTGGGATAGCGGAATTATTACAGCTGTTGCTTATTTTGGCATTAAGCTACTAAAAGCTCATACTAAAAATAAGAATATTACCATGTTTACATCATGGGCAGAACAAGCAGTCAATTACGCTGAATACACTTATAAGACTGGTCCAGAAAAACGCAATGCAGCTTATAATTTTATTGTAAAACGACTTCGTGCCAACAATTTAATTGGCAAATTTAGCACTGAACAAGTTTACGGTGCAATTGAAAAAGCAGTAGCAGAACTGCAAAAGGCAGGTAAAGCTAATGAAGAAGAATGATTATTTTATCGACGTGTCAAGCTATCAATCGGCAGATTTAACAGCTATCTGTCAAGCCGCAGGAACACGTAAAACGATTATCAAGGTTAGCGAGGGAACAGGTTATCTCTCGCCTAATCGTTTCACACAAGCACAAACTAGCGAGCCAATCGGCTATTACCACTTTGCCCGTTTTGGCGGTAATGTCAGTCAAGCAGTTGCAGAAGCGAACTACTTTATTTCTAACTTACCAACCAAAACACCTTACCTTGTGTGTGACTATGAAGATAGCGCTAGCACATCAAAACAAGCTAATACAGACGCCGTTTTAACGTTTATGGATAAATGCTCACAAGCTGGTTATCAGCCGATATACTACAGCTATAAGCCTTATACACTGGCTAATGTTTACTATGAACAAATTATTGCTAAGTATCCAAACAGCTTATGGATTGCAGCCTATCCAAATTACGACGTCACACCAGACCCAATCTGGAGTATCTTCCCAGCACTTGATGGTATTCGCTGGTGGCAATTTACATCAACTGGTATTGCTGGCGGGCTTGATAAGAACGTGGTCTTGCTGGATTGCGACGACACAACAAGCACGCAAACACCATCAACAGCTCAAATAACGAAAGGATTTAACCAAATGTACAAATTTTATCACGTATTGAATGACAAAGCATTTCCAAGCGGTGCGATTTTTATTGCTAATTTTGGCACTAACACAATTTATCCCGCCAAAGACCCAGACGAACTCGTTTACCTGAACGAGATTGTTAAGCAAACGACTGGTCGAGACATTCCAATGGCAGAATACGAAACGGGTGCACCTATTTTGCGTGTTATGGGCGCAACTGGTATGAAGAAAGTCGATAGAAACTGGTGATAATATGGCAGATAAAGAACTAAACACAGCAGAAAACGACGTTATCGCAATGTTTAACCAACTGAAAGCAGGTCAGAAAGTTGAAACAGACGGTAAAAACCTAACACTCGATGAAGGAAAAGCGTTGCTAGGATCAAAATAATGCTATAATTAAATAGCAAACACTTTAACACGCTCTCGGCTTTTGCTGGGAGCGTTTTTTTGCGTTAAGGGAATAAAGAAGTAAAAAATAATGTAAAAAATATTGCAAGATATAGAATAATAATGTAAGATAGAGATGGTTAAAAGACGATTAAAGTTCATTGCTTACCCTCGTTTCTAACCCAACGTTCTTGTCTATGCGTTGAATTCGTAGTGATACGAACACATAATTGAAGCACGTTATGTGGCTTGGCAGAGCTTAAAAACTGTTCCTCGGCGATAAGCCTAAGAAGCACAATGAGGAGTTAGAGAAGTTGTTCCTCTCTAATCGTTAACCCCGCTGGAGGATTATCCAGCCGTGCTTTTTTTATTTTGTAGAAAGTTTTATTGATGTGGAGCTAAAAGAGATTCTTAATGATTATGAACTAAATTTTTGTCATAAGAAATGCATTGTGGAGACTGGATATAAAAAACTTCCAGAATTTACAGTTGTCTTTAATGCAACTAATTTATTTCATCTTTTAGGAATCCATAAGTTACACACAAGATATACAGCCACATCTTGGATTAAAGCGGTCCGAAATAATTCTTTTAGTTTAAGCGAATTTTCAAAACATCCTGAGTTTAAAGATATTATTCCAAGAATTAGAAATTATGAGTTCTTTTACGAGATTTTTTATCAAGATAAAGTCAAAATTTGCTTACTTGAAAAAGATTTAAAAAGAAATACAATGAACTTGAGTGTTGTATTTTATAAGAACGAACAAAAACGTATTGTTGTTTTAGGTTTAAGGAGAGATAAATTTAATAATTTCATACCAGCGACATTACATGAAAGTCGTAATAATATTTATAAAGGTTCAAGACAGACTGCTGTAAAAGGTATAACGTGGCATAACTAACCCTAGCACAAGCTAGGGTTTTTTAATTTTCCCGATGTCAGGAAAATTGGCAGTCATGCACGTTTATGGTATAATAGTTGCTGTAAGAGTGTAAAGGTCTTACTAGATAGGCAATGTGTGGGCTGGCTAGCACACGTTAAAACAAGCACAACAAAACTTCTTTGCAGAGCTAGCGTGAGCTAGTCCTTTTTTATTGCCGTTAAAACGGACTTATCAGCAAATTGTGGTTATAACAGAAAATAGTTTTTTTGTTCCAAATATTTTATTTTCCTTTTAGGACAAATTTGGGACATAAGTTTGAAACTTATGTAGTTTTATCAATTAATTTTACTAATGTTTAAAACTTATATATCCTTATGACATACGGTTTAAATCTATTTTATATCTATATAATAGTAGAAAACTTTAAAGATGCTGTAAAATAATTTACATTTAAAAGTTCATCATATTACGCTTCGTAGCCTGATTGATGGGCTTTTTATTGTGTTATGGATATTTTGGGAACAAATAGCTTTAGAAACTTGTTGGATGGTTTGTGGTATAATTAAGCTATGAAAGTTAGTTTATTAGCTATCAAAATCAACAGAGAAAAATCAGAAGAGAGTGTGCTATGAATAAATCCCTTTTAATCGTTGTCATTTTTTTAGGTGTTTTTTCAATTTTGAAAGTTATCATGTTTATCGCTTATAGCTTTGTGATAAAACCTAAAGTAGATGAAAACGGCAAGGTTATTGAACAAGGAAAGACAGAGAAGACAGAAGAAACTCAACAAAAGGAAGATGATGACTTCTGGGACAATTGGTGATAAGAAAGTCTTTTTTTGATACTTTCCTTAGGTGGTGCCGTCGGCAGGTTCGACAGTCCAGTGGACTGTTGAAGGAATCCAAGGAATTCCTAAGAATCGCAGTGGTTGACTGGCAGTTCTCATTTTGCTTCGCAAAATTGCGACCAACCTAGTCAACTGTGCGGGGGTGGTACAACGAACTATGAATATTGGGATTCTGTACCACTCCCTCAAAACTTACGGGTGGCTGGTTTTATTGATGTTGCAGTCACTTTCACCACGGCGGTAAGTATCGTTTTGCTGCTCGCTTTGCTCGCAAATAATCCTAAGATTGAACAAAGACAATAATTCTTTATAACTTACTTTATTAAAAAGTAGGTTTTGCCTACATTCTGGTAGTTGTCCGTTGGATGGTTTTTTTACTTGTCTAGAAATAGAAAAGTGAGTGGTGTCCATTGGGCACTTTTTTACTCGTTCATAATTAAGATGTTAGGTTAATTTTATGGGAGTTTTTATCATGAGTATCCGAAAATTAAAATTCAAGAATATAATAGGAATGTTAGAGAAGAGTTTTTCTTTCGTAATACAAAATACATTGAATGTTAGACATTGCTGATGAAAAAGTTAAAAGCTAACATGATTTAATAGCTATTTTTTGATTATTAAAAACATAACAAAATTTTTTGGTGAGAATTTAGAATATAGGATGCTTGATATTATGAGCTTTTTAGGAAATTAGTGATAAATGATGTCAGAAAAACTAACTTGATAAAGTCTAAAATTCCTTATATAATAGAGCGTATGGATAAAAAAATAGAAAAAACATTTTTTGGACAACCTAAAGCTTTGTTTACATTATTCCAAACAGAACTTTGGGAAAGATTCTCGTACTATGGCATGCGTGCCATTTTGATTTATTATTTGTATGCATCTGTTACCGCGCCTAATGCAGGTTTAGGACTACCTAAAACCCAAGCAATGGCTATCGTTAGTATTTACGGGGCACTTGTATATCTTTCAGGAATTATCGGTGGATGGTTTGCAGACCGTATTCTCGGAGCTTCTCAAACAATTTTTATCGGTGGTATTCTTATCACTCTAGGACATATTGTCCTAGCTACTCCGTTTGGTTTAACATCACTTTTTATTTCGCTTTTTTTGATTATTCTGGGAACAGGGATGTTAAAATCCAATATTTCAAACATGGTAGGTCACTTGTATGCAGCAGATGACCCACGTCGTGATACGGGATTTAACATATTTGTCGTTGGAATTAACATTGGTTCATTGATTGCTCCTATTGTAGTAGGGACAGTTGGTGAGAGTATCAATTATCACCTAGGTTTCTCACTTGCTGCAATCGGAATGATTGTTGCTCTGTTTGTTTATTGGTTTGGACGTATGAAACAATTCCCAGAATTGGGAAATAAACCGTCTAACCCATTAAGTCAAGAAGAAAAACGAGGCTTATTAGTGAAGTTGGGTGTTGCTTTAGTCATTATCCTTGCTGCTGGATTCTTCGTTTATCGTTTAAATCCAGCAAACTTTGTTAATAATGTTATTAATGTTCTTTCATGGGCAGGTATTGTTATTCCATTTATTTACTTTGCGACAATGTTTACATCAAATAAAGTATCAAGTACTGAACGTAAACAATTATTAGCCTATCTTCCATTGTTCCTATCTTCGATTGTTTTTTGGCTAGTCGAAGAACAAAGCTCAACAGTTATTGCAGTTTGGGGTGAAACACGTTCAAATCTAAATCCAACTATTTTTGGTGTCACTATTCATATTGACCCTTCTTGGTATCAATTGCTTAATCCGTTATTTATCGTGATATTGACACCTGCGTTTGTATGGCTTTGGAACAAAATGGGGGACCGTCAACCATCTGCAGTTTCAAAATTTGGATTGGGTCTATTGTTGACTGGGATTTCATACCTTATTATGGCTGTGCCGGGCATCCTATATGGTACCCATGGTCGCGTGAGCTTCATGTGGTTGGTAGTGATGTTTGCAGTTCAAATGTCTGGTGAATTGTTGATTTCTCCAGTAGGTCTATCTGTTTCAACTCGCCTTGCACCGCTTGCTTTCCAATCACAAATGGTTGCTCTTTGGTTCTTATCAGACTCAACATCACAAGCAGTAAACGCCTTGATTACACCATCTTTCAATAAAGAAACCGAAGTAGCATTCTTCGGTATTCTAGGTTTAATCTGTATTGGTATTGGTGTGATATTATTTCTTGTCAAAAAACCAATTTTGAATTTAATGCGTAATGACTAAATAGGAAATAACTTATCATCAAAACTTATATCTTTCTGAGGTGAAAAATAATAGAAAGAAGAAAGCATCTGGGATATTGTCTCAGATGCTTTTGTGATATTTAATCAATATATTTTAATTTGCCACGGAAATCTTCAAGGTTTTCATAGCCTTTTTCTTCCATAATGGCTTTTAGTTCATTCGTAATACGCTCAAAGACTTCTGGACCTTCTTGGTGTAAAATTGTCCCTAGTTGAACCATGCTAGCGCCACACAAGATGTGTTCGAAAGCATCACGCCCTGTTTTGACACCGCCTGTTCCGATGATTTGGATAGATGGGTTAAGGCGTTGGTAAAAAGCGTGGACATTAGCAAGCGCCGTAGGTTTGACATAGTCGCCACCAATACCGCCAAAGCCATTTTTAGGTTTGATAAGCACGGTTTCGTCTTCGATAATCAAACCATTTCCGATAGAATTGATACAATTCACAAAAGTGAGTGGAAATTGATTGAAAATCGCAGCTGCTCGGTCAAAATGAGCGATGTCGAAGTAAGGTGGCAATTTCACACCAAGTGGCTTAGTGAAATAGGTAAAAATATCTCTTAAGAGTGTTTCCGTTGTTTCAAAATCATAGGCGATTTGAGGTTTACCTGGAACGTTTGGACAAGAAAGGTTTAATTCCACCAATCCTTGGTAGTCAGAATCTTGGACGACTTTAAGAATGGTATGTGTTTCTTCTTCTGACATGCCAACAAGTGATAAGAAATGATGTTTGCTATTTGGCGTATTTTGGAGCTCTGTAACGTAGTCAAGATAATATTGAAAACCGTTATTTGGTAAGCCCATTGAGTTAATTGAACCAAGGCTAGTGTCTGCGTAACGTGGTTCAGGATTACCAGTGCGTGCTGTCAATGTTCCTGTCTTTGTAACGAAAGAACCAGCTGCAGAGGCATCAATTTCTGCCAATTCTTCACGAGTCATGCAATAAACGCCAGCGGCATTCATGAAACAGTTGTCAAAATCGAAAGCACCAATTTTTGTTACTGTAGAAACCATAAAATCCTCCAAGAATAGTGTTAGTGGCTAGAAAGACAATTCTAAGCCATCTTTATTTTACTATTTAGTTAGAAATAAAGCAAGTTGTTTCCGAACGTTTGTGATTTAAAATCATATCAACGACCAGTTTTCCTGTAATTTTTTGGTCTTTTATCAGTTGTAAAGCCTCTTTTGTTTCTTCAAATGGGAATGTTTGGCTAACAAGGGCTTTTACTTTTTGCTCTTGAACAAGTGCAAAGAGTTCTTCGGTCATTGTTGCAAGGTCTTGGGCTTGCTGAGGATTGTGTGATAAATGAGCGCCGCCAAGATTTAAGACGTCAATACTTAAGGCTCGGCTAAATAAGTCACTTGGATTGTCAATGCGTGGTGGTGAGACAATTGCAATCAGACTGCCGTTATAGGCTAGTCGCTTCAAATCTTCGGTTGATTCGTCTTTACCAATGGTATTGATAATCATGTCAACGCCAAGTCCGTCAGTGAGCTCGGCAATTCGCCTACTAACATTTTCTGTCTTGTAATCAATTACGACATCTGCACCGAGCGATTTGACAAAATCAAACTTAGCAGTTGAAGCTGTGGTATAAACTGTCAAGCCAACCATTTTGGCTAATTGAATGGCAATGCTCCCAACACCGCCACTTCCTGCATGAATGAGAATTGTTTTCTTGTTAGCGAGTGTTACTTTACGAAATAGTGCCTGATAAGCGGTCAATCCATTACAGAGTAGTGCAGCAGCGTCAGTATGAGAAATGCTGTCAGGAATTTTGGTTAATTGGTAAGCAGGGACGCTGGCAAATTCAGCTAGGCAACCTTGTTTGGTTAAATTGCCATGCCCAGCCACACGGTCACCGATTTGAAATTGAGTGACATGCTCACCAAGCTCAACGATTTCTCCGACAACATCCATACCAACGATATGTGGAAATGTCCAAGCATCGACGCCGTTTTCGATAACTTTGAAATCAACAGGGTTAAGTCCGACAGCGGTCACTTTGACGAGAACGTCGTTCGCTGAAATCTTAGGTTTTGGAATATCTATTATTGCTAAATCAGAAATTGCTCGTTGTGAGCTATCTGTAAGTGCAAAAGCTTTCATTACTACCTCCCAAAAATTTGTATATACAAAAATTGTAGCACAAATTTCTTATTTTTGAAAAAATCCAGTATTTCCTTGAAAAAAAGTGGTAAAAGTGCTATATTTTAATCATAAAACAATTGAGCAATTGTTCAATTGTTTTATAAATTGATATTGGAGTAATTTTAAATGATAGAAGATAGCCAAACACAACAGTTGCTTGAGGGAGAGCTATTGGAAAATGTTTCAGATTTTTTCAAGGCTTTGGGAAATGGGACACGTTTACAAATCATTTGGTGCTTAAGCCAAGGTGAGTTAAAATCTAGTGAGCTGGCAGCTATTTTGCAAATGAGCCCATCAGCTATTTCACACCAATTGACCTTGTTGAAAAATCTGAAAATTGTATCTGTACGACGTGAAGGAAAAAATCAGATTTATGCTTTGGCTGATAAGCATATCAGTCAGGTTTTAGATTCTGTCGTGGAGCATTATGAGGAGGACTGACAATGTCAGAAAAAAACAAAAAATCCCTTAGACGGATTTTACTAGCGACTTTAGGATTTTTGTTAGTTTTTGGAGTGGTAAAGGCAACACAACCATCTTTACCAGTACAGGCTACACTTTACGCTATACCATATCTTATTGCTGGGTATGATGTTTTAAGAAAAGCGGTGCTGAAAATCAGTAAAGGAAAAGTTTTCAGCGAACACTTTTTGATGACGATAGCAACGTTAGGGGCATTTGTCTTGAGCTTTATAACAAATGAATCTGAGTTTGCGGAAGCTGTTTTTGTCATGATATTTTACCAAGTTGGTGAATTATTTGAACATATTGCAGAAGGTAGCAGCGAAAAATCAATTGCTGAATTGTTAAATTTACGCCCAGACCTTGTTCACTTAGAAAAAGGCGATGAGGTAGTTGATATTGACCCACAAGAAGTGCAAGAAGGGCAAGTCATTTCTATCCATCCTGGAGAAAAAGTGGCCATAGATGGTATTTTGATTACTGGTGAATCTTCTGTTGATACAGCAGCTTTGACAGGTGAAAGCTTACCACAAACGGTTCAAGTTGGTGACCAAGTGCTTTCAGGAATGATTAACATGACAGGGGTTATTCGTGTTAAAGTTTTGCATTCTGTAAAGGATTCAACGTTAAGCAAGATTCTGGATTTACTGGAAAATTCTGCTGCTAACAAGTCAAAAAGTGAGCATTTCATGACAAAATTTGCGGCTGTTTATACGCCAACTGTGGTGATTGCAGCGGTGATTTTGGCTGTTTTTCCACCTCTCGTTTCTGGTGATTTTGCTGGGAATTTTCCAGAATGGTTTAGCCGTGCATTGACTTTTCTTGTGATTTCGTGTCCGTGTGCACTTGTGATTTCAATTCCTTTGAGCTTTTTTGGAGGATTGGGAGCTTGTTCAAAAGCAGGTGTATTGGTTAAAGGGTCTAATTATTTGGAAAGTCTAGCTTCGCTTGAGAGTTTGCTTTTTGATAAAACTGGGACATTGACAGAAGGTGTTTTTGAAGTAACGGCACTTCATCCCAATGATATTACGGATGAGCAGTTGTTACATTTAGCCAGTCATGTGGAACGTTTTTCAACTCACCCAATTGCCCAATCGCTTCGCGAAGCTTATGAAAAAGAAGCAGATGCTTGTTCCATTACAGACGTGACAGAAAAGTCAGGATATGGCGTCAGCGCTATTATTAATGGACATAGTGTTGCTGTCGGAAATACTAAATTCATGGATAACCTAGGGGCAAAATGGAAGGCTTGTAGCAAAGTTGGAACAATCGTTCATGTTGCTATTGACGGAGCGTACGCAGGGCACATTGTGATTTCTGATTGCATCAAGTCAGACACCAAGGAAGCCTTGGAACAATTCAAACAAGCTGGCGTTAAACATCTGGTGATGTTGACAGGAGACCGTCGTGAAGTTGCTGAAAAAATCGCTGATGAGCTGGGCATCACAGACTATCAAGCGGAGCTATTGCCAACAGATAAGGTTGATGAACTTGAAAAATATCTTGCTAAAAAATCACCACGTACCACAGTTGGCTTTGTCGGTGACGGTATCAACGATGCACCAGTTTTAGCCAGAGCTGATGTTGGAATTGCCATGGGTGGTCTAGGAAGTGATGTTGCCATTGAAGCGGCAGATGTGGTTGTCATGAACGACCAATTGTCAAAGATTGCCAAAGCGATTAAGATTGCTCGCAAGACAATTCGTATTGCTCATGAAAACATCATATTCTCAATTGGTATCAAAGTTCTAGTTTTATTACTAGCGAGCCTTGGAATGGCGAATATGTGGCTAGCAATTTTTGCAGATGTGGGAGTAACGATTCTCGCAACCTTGAATGCCATGCGTACCATGACGTTGACATAAAAAATAATTTGATTTATAATAGCATCAATCATATAGAAAGCTACCACTTTCCCCGGAAAGTGGGGAATGGCGATAACATCGTTTCGTAGGGATATCCTTTTGGATAAAGAAATGGTGTTGTTGCCGTTTTTTATTTTATCAAGAAAAGGAGAGCAAAATGACGTGGATTTATTTGATTTTCGCAGGAATATTGGAGGTTGTTTGGGCAACGAGTATGAAATTAAGTGAGAATTTTAGCAGGCTTGGCTACTCAATGGTAACCATTCTTGGAATGGTTTTAAGCTTTGTCTTTTTAGCGCGTGCGTTAAAGGAACTTCCGATGAGTCTTGCTTATCCGATTTGGACAGGGATTGGTGCAATCGGAACAGTAGTTGTTGGAATTGTCTTTCTGAAAGACCAATTATCACCGCTTGCCTACCTTTTTTTGATTTTGGTTATCATTGGGATTATCGGGTTAAAAATGACCAGCGGGCATTGAGTCTTTTAGAGAAAATTAGTAATTTTACTAGCTTTTTTATAGCTTTTTGGGTAGAATAGTAAGGGTAAGCGACTTTATTTGGTCGTAATAATTAATATGGCTAGAATGCTGAGCCAAAAATAGTCTAACTTATTAAGTCGCCGGACTGATATGCTAACACCTATTTTTCGCTGTGCGTTAATAGCCTTTGTATTACTTTAAAGGAGACTTTATCTAATGGTAAAATTGGTTTTTGCTCGCCACGGTGAGTCAGAATGGAACAAAGCTAACCTTTTCACAGGTTGGGCTGACGTTGATTTGTCAGAAAAAGGTACACAACAGGCGATCGATGCTGGTAAATTAATCAAAGAAGCTGGTATTGAGTTTGACCTTGCTTACACTTCAGTTCTTAAACGTGCTATCAAAACAACTAACCTTGCTCTTGAAGCAGCTGACCAACTTTGGGTACCAGTTGAAAAATCATGGCGCTTGAACGAACGTCACTACGGTGGTTTAACTGGACAAAACAAAGCTGAAGCTGCTGAAAAATGGGGTGACGAACAAGTTCATATCTGGCGTCGTTCATACGATGTATTGCCACCAGCTATGGCTAAAGATGACGAGTACTCAGCACATACTGACCGTCGTTACGCTAACCTTGACGATACAGTAATTCCAGATGCTGAAAACTTGAAAGTTACTTTGGAACGTGCTCTTCCATTCTGGGAAGATAAAATCGCTCCAGCTCTTAAAGACGGTAAAAACGTCTTTGTAGGTGCACACGGTAATTCAATCCGCGCTCTTGTAAAACATATCAAACAATTGTCAGATGACGAAATTATGGATGTTGAAATCCCTAACTTCCCACCGCTTGTATTCGAATTCGATGAAAAATTAAACGTTACAAACGAATACTACCTTGGTAAATAATCTGATAGTAGATTATAAGGGCTAAAACCCTTGATATCAAAGCATTCTAGGCGCATTCCTAGAGTGCTTTTTTTGATTTTGTTACCCTTTTTGTTACCCTTTGACATTTTTTGTATAGTAAAAGGGTGACCCTAAAGTGTCATACCCTTATAAACTATTGATAGCATTTTCAAATATTGAAGCAGATTTTTGAGCTCCTTCTTTAGTTGCGTGAACATATGTGTTAAGTGTCATTGAGATATCGCTATGACCTAGACGGTGTTGCAAGTCTTTTGGTTGAATACCAGCATAAAGCATGATAGTAGCGTGTGTATGGCGTAAACCGTGGAAAGCTACATTAGTCACACCAGCATTTTTAAAGTGCTTATCTAGTCTTCTTCTTAGATTGCAAGCATAAGCGTATTTTTCTGTAAAAACAGAGAAGACAACTTTTTCAGACCGCCCAAGTTGCCATGATTGGACTTGTTGGCGGTTTTTATATTGCTTAAGCATAAGTATAGTAGCTTTATCAATTGAGATATCCCTATAACCCGCCTTAGATTTAGGGGGATTTACTTCTTGATATCGGTTAAGTGTTTTATTAACGCTGACTACACCACTTTCTAAGTCAATATCAGACCATTCAAGGGCTAAAGCTTCGCTGATACGTAAACCAGTAGCAAGTAAGAATGTATATAAAACAAAGTCAAATAGGCTTTCATAGTCTGATTGGTCTAGCGTATTTAGATAATTTAAGAACTGTTTTAATTCTTGTCTGTCTAAGAACTTAATTTTAGTTTTTTCTTTTTGTTGTTTACGTGGGACAATAACATCTCTAGCAGGATTATGCTGTATTAGTTGCATAGCAACGCCGTATTGAAGTATACGGCTATTGACATTGTGAAGTAGGTTGTAGTTTGCGTATGCTCCTTTAACGCCCTTGTTTGCCCTATCAGCCCATTTGTTTACTTGTTGCTGAATAATAGGTGTTGTTAGCTTATCAAGCTTATAATCGCCGAATACAGGCAAAATATGCACTTTTAACAGCCCCTTAGTAGATTGTTGGGTGTTTGGTTTAACTGTATTCTTGTAACTATCCCACCAGAGAGAAGCAAGTTCTTTGTAGGTCTTTATTGTAGCCTTGGTTTTGGTTGTATAACCGTTATTGATAAATTCGTTAACCGCCTCACGGGCTTTTGTTTTAACGCCTTTTTTGGTAGAAGCAGTAATGTTTTTACGTGCTTTCTTTCCTGTTAGTCTATCTGTTCCAAGGTAAACGTTAGCACGATAGACAATAGTTCCGTTTTTCTTTTTTACTTCTTTGATATTCATGTATAAACCTTTCCATCAGCAGGCAAGCTATTATTAAAAAGGTTCTAGGTTTTACATGTAAGAAATAGTGGCGAATTCTTCAATGTTGAAGAATATAAAAATCCTAAATGTTGGTACGTACCAACATTTGAGTAACAAAACGATACCTCATATCAGAAAAATGTTAGAAAATACGAGAATTTTTTTTAATTCTTCAAAATCAATCCTATCAGCCTCTTCGATAAAAGTTAATACTTCATTTGGAGTTATATTTGTCTCATCATGTATTAATTTTTCGTAAATTAATTCTACGGTATCGTTGTGTTCTTTTCTTACTTTTTTATATCTATCTAAAACTTCAACTTCTTTTTCAATGATATGTAGTGTAGTGAAAGCTGTATCTTTGTATTTTTGGTATTTCCCTTCAGAAAATTCTTCACGCTTTTTCAATATTCTTAAAGCTAACTCTAACATAGTTAGTTTTGATAAGTTTAACAATGATATTGTGTGGTTGTCTATCATATCAAGAATCTTTAACATGTCTTTATCATTGTTAACAGGGAAATCCCTTTTATCAGTATTTTTTGTTAAATACTCAATAGAAACTTGAAACAAATCCGCAATTTCTTGCAATAACCCCAATTGAGGATTTCTTTTTCCTGTTTCGTATTGACTTAGTGTGTTGTCTCTTACTCCTAGTGTTTCACCTAGTTGTTTTAAAGTCATGCCTTTTTCTTTTCTTAATTCGGCTATTCTGTTCTCCATTTGTATCTACCTTTTTGTTTTTATTTCTTAAATTATAACTCAAAAAAATAAAAAAACCAATATTTTTTCACAAAATGTGAATTTTATTCTTGATATTCACAAAATGTGAGTGTATTATATTCACATAACGTGAGTAGAAAGGAGTTAAAAAATGCTTATCACCTCGCAACAAGCAAAAGCTATCAGACGCAAACAAGCGGACAAGCAACTTACTGCTAAACAGGCAAGTGCTGAAATTGGTGTAGTACCAGTTACATACCGCAAGTTATGCAACGGTGGCGAAGTCAAGCCTAGTATTTATCAAAAAGCTATGGAATGGCTAGTAGAAGACTACTAAAAAACACGTACCTAAAAAGATACGTGAGAGCAACAAAAAAGGCTTAACAGTTTGGTCGCTAGCAAGCCTTTCAGGAAATAAAACTAAAACAAAATTAATAAAGCAGGCAAGCTATTATTAAAAGGTTTTAGCAAAGTTTTTTATGCTTGAATTATAACAAATTCGGGCGTTTGTGTCCATACGAAGAGCGGGAACTCTTAAAACTATCAAGGAAGTAATACAAGAAAAAACATTAAAAGGCGACAAGGAAAAATAATTATGAAATTTAAAAGCGTTGAGAACAAAGCAAATACAATTTATTTGCTGATTATCCCCACAATATGACTGATGAAGAAGTGGAGATTTTTGATAAAGAGTGTCCATTTTGGGCTAACTTCTTTAAGTGGAGAAAGAAATAGTATTATCAATAAAATTTAAGTGGGTGTGGAAGGTTTCACACCCAATATTACAGGTTTAAACATGCTCAATTTTGAGCGGGTTGGCTATTAGTCTTTTTAGACTAGTAGCTTTTTTATTTTGAAGCTCTGTACTTACAACTACATAGCTTACAAGCGTACCCTTAAGTACAGTTGTAAGTATCGGTATTCTAACTTTGCTTCACAATTTTGGGAAGCAAAAAAGTAACGTCCGAAAATGGACGCTACTTTGTAAGGGTACTCTTACTCAAAAATGAGTAAGAGACGAAAGAAAAAAGCGAAAATCGCTCCAAAATACCCAAGACGGAAACGATAATCGCTAAACGGTAAAGAGAACAAAGCCCTTTACATACCCTTATTTTAACACGAGCAAGAGTAGTTGTAACTACCCTTGTGTTTACTTTTTCCCAATTTTGGAAAAAAGTGTTTTATGGGTGTACTTTCAGGTACGCCTGTATTTTTGCTCACATTTGAGCGGAAGAAAAGACAACAAATGCTTGAATACGTGTAACACGTAATTATTAACTTTTGATAAGATTTATAGCTATGTGCTTTTGATTTGACTGCTTTATATAAATGTTGTACAATGTAATACAGAAAGAGAGGTACATATTATGTCAATCGTATCACTTAGACTAAATAAAAATGAAGAAGAGCTTTTTAAAAGTTATTCTATTCACACAGGAAAAACACTATCAGAGTTGTTTAAAACGGCTTTAGCTGAACAAATTGAAGACCAACTAGATTATGAAACAGGTATTAAAGCATTAAATGAATTTAAAAAGAACCCTGTTACTCACTCTATTGATGACATTATTGAGGAGTTTGAAAATGACTTATAGACTAGTTGTTAGCGATAAGGTCAAGAAACAGCTTAAGAAAATGGATAAGCATGTAAGGCTTATGCTTGCTAAAGACATGAAAAAGCACCTTGACGGTGTAGAGAATCCTAGACAAATGGGAAAAGCATTAACAGGGCAATTCAAAGGTCTATGGCGTTACAGAATAGGGAATTACAGGGTTATTTGTGATATTATAGATGATGATTTGGTTATCCTCGCTATCGAAGTAGGACATAGAAAAGATATTTATAAAAATTAAAAGCACCCGTTAAGGTGCCTTTTTCTTGCCTGCTGAACTCGTAAAATTTGTTATCTTTTTTGTTACCCTTTATGTTTCACCTACTTATTTCAAATAAATAATTTTAGGGGGCATAGAGGGAAAGTGTATTTAAAATATGGTATATTTTATAGTGTTATATTATAGGAAGAGAACCTTGGTAAATAATCTGATAGTAGATTATAAGGGCTAAAACCCTTGATATGAAAGCATTCTAGGCTATCCCCTAGAGTGCTTTTTATATTACTTATAATAAAACTAAAAAGATTGATGTACAATATAAGTGAAGCAGAGGTGGTCTAAATCCCCTTGAAACAGACTTTGTGTCTGCGGTAGGAGGTGGGGCACTTCCGCTTTTTGTTTGACAAATTTTCTTAGTCATAATGAGCATTTTATGTTAAGTGCTAAAAAACACTATTCTAAAGGAATAGTGTCAAAATTCATTTGTTAAATTTAGCTTAATTTTTACTATATATGATTAGTCCTACTGCTGTGTCTTCTGCTAAAATTTTCTTTCTGGCATATTTAATGCCAAGGAGATAGACATAGTAGAAATCACCGATATATCCTGTTGCATGTAGGCTGACAATTCCGATATAGGCAGGAAAAGATAATAAATTCATACTAAAGAGGATAGTCAGCGTTAGAGACTAAATGATAAAAAGTGCTAAGCTAATGACTATCATTTGCCATCTGTCATAAGTCACTTTTGGACAGGTAGCATATGCCGCTCCTAATTTCCAATTGATTCCAAATTTGACTTTACTTTTAGGTTTAAAGAGTTTGAAAAAGAAAGCATGGATAAGTTCATGAATGATGACAACAGCAAGTATCGCTAGTACAAAAAGAAATAATTTTCCCAAATGAATAGTGTAGGTAACATTTTCAATGGTAGGGTGTTGAATCTTTAAACCAAGTAAGTAAAAAAGATAAAAAAATAGGAAAAAAGTAGGAAGGGATATGATATTTAGCCAAATGGCTAATTTTTTGTCTTTTGTAATATTATTTCTTTTTAAATCTCCATTTTATTCTCCCGCAGAATGGCTGAGTTGCTTATAACAAGATAAATTTTTTATAGCTTTATTATAGCATAGCACAGAAAAAGTTAGTGACACGAACTAAACACTCCTTGTGTGCTTTGAGATGTTTTTCCTTTCACAATTTAATCATTTTTTGAAAAAATGCTAAATTTTATTGTGTGAGTATCTAGTGGACGTTTTTTTGAAAATTTATGGTATGATTAATAGTAAGGATTATATTTGAAGGGGGCTTTTATGAAAGCAGCAGAACGTCGTCAAAAAATTATCGATATTTTGAGCCAAACGCAAGTTCCCATTTCAGCCAGTTCTTTAGCTAGCAGGCTTGGTGTTAGTCGCCAAATTATTGTTGGTGATGTTGCTCTGTTGAGAGCAGCTAATCATGACGTGATTTCGACACCTAAAGGTTATGTGATGTCACAAGCGCTTTATTCGCACCAATTTATCGGGAAAATTGCTTGTCAACATGGTCCTGAAAGAACCAAAGAAGAATTGGACAGCATTGTTGCTAATGGTGGAATTGTGGTTGATGTTGAAGTTGAACATCCTGTTTATGGTATGTTAACAGCGCCGCTTGATATAAGAAGCGACGAAGATATTGCCAATTTTATGGATAAGGTTGAACATTCTAATGCGACACTTTTATCTTCGCTAACACATGGGATTCACACACATACGCTTTCTTGTCATTCAAAAGATGATTTTGAAGATATCAAGGAAATGTTATTAGATAAAGGCTTACTTTTGAAGTCTAACTAAACAGTTACAGGTGTCTTGACACCTGTTCTTTTTTTATTTATAATAGGCAAGACTAATTAGTGGCTCTAGGATGGTTGTTCTTGGGGAAATTAGTCTAAATAATGTCAATAGGCTTTTTTTATCGATAACATTTAAGAAGCTGATAGTGCCTTGGTTGGTAAATCAAGGTTTTGATAGATATCATAAAGGAGTTATTATGAGACGAAATCAGATAAAATCTCTTGCTTTTACAGCAATTTTGGTTGCGTTTGGGATTCTGATTCCAATGGTTATGCCAGTTAAAGTGGTTATTGGACCTGCTTCGTTTACACTAGCAAGTCACGTACCCGTTTTTATGGCAATGTTTATTTCACCGCAAGTTGCGGTTTTAGTTGCTTTAGGAACAAGCTTAGGTTTCTTATTGGCGGGTTTTCCGATTGTTATCGTTTTGCGTGCTGTTTCTCATTTGTTATTTGCTGTTGTGGGAGCTATCTTGATTCAAAAACGTCCAAGTTTGCTTGAGAAACCTTTATCAACATTTCTTTTGGCTCTGTTCTTGAATTTCTTGCATGGCTTGGCAGAATTCATCGTTGTTTTAGTTTTGACTGCAGGGGCACAAACTGGTGCAGCTTATGTTTGGTCACTAGTTGGGCTGATTGGCTTTGGTTCTCTTGTCCATGGTTGTATTGACTTTTACATTGCTTACTACCTTTGGAAATTCCTACGAGACAAAGTCGGTGTAGATTTTTCAGTCACTTCAAAAGAAAATTAAGAGGTTGGGACAAAGTGCCCAGCTTCTTTAACTTACAAGACGCAGTAGTTTGGATTTCAACAATCTGGGGATAGATTGTTGAAGGTCGCTATCAAGAAATATTTAAACAGCGATTACCCACTTTAGTCAACTTAGAGTTTCCCATGCACAATTGATTAGGTACTTTTTGGCGCTTGCTTTGCAAGCTAGATTTCCAATCTCAAACAATTTTCAATTGTTTGAGCAATCAATCGCCGTTGAGTGGGTTCTAATATGCTGATAAATCAGCTTTTACAACCCTTTTTTGATGTCAATCTTCACTTGACTCTATCTCCCACCTCGAAAGAGTGTCCAAATCTTTCGAGCCATGCGGAGGTGAGTTATCAAGGTTCGGGGAACCTTGATAATCGGGAAATAAAACTTACGAAGTAAGTGTCAAAAACGGTCTGTTTTAGGTCAGCAACAAGAAATTAAGTTTTGCTGAGAAATCGAATTTTTTCGAAATTACCGATTCGCCTATTCTAGACTTATGACTAAAATCTCCACTGGAAATTTTATTTGTTCCACTCCCTTTTTTTATTTTCAAGAGTTTTATGGTGGGGGAATTTTCAAAATAAAAAAGATCAAAGTTTTATAGGTTGTGTCACTCTGTTTTAAGCAAATTGTGATAAAATAGAACTCAGAGCTTTTAATTGTGAGGAAAGAATGTCATTTAAGAAGAGATTGAGCAAGCTAAAATTTGCCAAAAAAACAACCGAAAAAAAAGTACGTAAGTTCAAAATTGATAAAAAGCCAACTAGTATGACGAAACGTATTTATTTGATTTTTTCAGTCATCGTAGTCCTTTTTTCAATTATCATTTTGAGATTGGCTCAAATGCAAATTTTGAATAAATCGTTTTATGATGAGAAATTAAATTCGTCAACAACTTATACAGTAACAACATCAAACCCTCGTGGGGAAATTTATGATGCTGCAGGTAATTTATTAGTTTCTAATACTGTCAAGCAAGTAGTTGCTTTTACTCGTAGTAATACGATTACAGCTGAAGAAATGAAAGAATTGGCGGCAAAATTATCAACTCTAGTGACTTTTACAGAGACAAATGTTACGACACGTCAGAAAAAAGATTATTATTTGGCGGATTCAGATACTTACGCAGCAGTGGTCAAGAGTTTGCCTGATGATGAAAAATATGATAGTTACGGTAACAATTTGACCGAATCAGAAATTTACGCAAATGCGATTAATGCGGTAACTGATGATGAAATTAACTACTCTGAAGATGAACTAAAATTGGTTTATATCTTTAGTCAAATGAATGCTGCTTCAACATTTAGCACGGTTAATTTGACGACTGGCGACTTAACGGAAGAACAGATTGCCTATATCACAGCTAATCAGTCTAAATTATCAGGAATTTCAATCGCAACCGACTGGGACCGTGAAACGCCAACAAGCTCTCTTGCTTCAATTATTGGTACGGTTTCATCGAAACACTCTGGTCTACCAGCAGAAGAAGCGGACGATTACTTGGCAAAAGGTTATTCTTTGAACGACCGTGTTGGAACGTCTTATCTTGAAAAAGAATACGAAGAATACCTTCAAGGAACGCATACCGTTCGTGAAATTACAACTGATAAAAATGGTAATGTGGTTTCAGATGAAGTGACAAGCGAAGGAAAAGCAGGCCAAAATCTAAAATTAACAGTCAATTCAGATTTCCAAGCTGGTGTTGAAAGTATTTTAAATCAGTATTACAGTGCTGATATTGCTGATGGTTATGCAACCTATTCAGAAGGAGCTTATGCAGTTGCTTTGAATCCGCAGACAGGTGCCATTTTAGCAATGGCTGGTCTCTCTCATGAAACAGGTTCATCAACAACTACTCTTGATGCCCTTGGTACTATTAATGATATTTTTGTTCCAGGGTCAGTTGTGAAAGCAGCAACGTTGACAGCTGGTTGGGAATCAGATGCTATTTCAGGGAACCAAGTTATCGCTGACCAATCAATCAATATTGCTGGTTCTTCAGCGATTACATCATGGTTTACAGGCAGCGGTTCAACAAACATCACAGCTGTTCAAGCGCTTGAATACTCATCAAATACCTATATGGTGCAAGTTGCTCTTAAAATGATGGGACAAGAATACTATTCAGGCATGTCTCTAGCAACCACAGGTATGAAAGAAGCGATGGAAGAATTGCGTGCTGCCTATGCCGAATATGGAATGGGAACAAGCACAGGAATTGACCTTCCAGAAAATACTACTGGTTACATTTCGGATGATTATTCTGCTGGTAATGTCCTAACCGAAGCATTTGGTCAGTATGACTCATACACACCAATGCAGTTGGCACAATATGCAGCAACAGTTGCTAATGGTGGGAAACGTATTGCACCACATTTGGTTGATAGTATCTATGACAATGATGGTACAGCTGGCATTGGAACTTTAGGTAAAACGATTGAAACAAATGTGCTTAATCAAATCAACATTTCAGACGATGATATGGACCTTTTGCAACAAGGGTTCTATCAAGTGGTAAATAGTAGTAGTGCTTATGCAACAGGTACTTATATGAAGAGTTCAACAGTCACTATCGCTGGTAAAACAGGTACAGCCGAAACTTATGCTGTTGATGCTAACGGTAATGCTGTAACGACAGTTAACTTGAGTGTCCTTGCCTATGACTATTCAACAAGTGATGATTCACATATCGCTGTTGCAGTTATCATTCCGCATTTGACAAGTTCAGATAATCATACCAACCAATACATTGCACGTGATATTATTAATTTGTACATGTCAACTTATGTTAATCAATAATTGATAATGAAAGCGAGTCGGCCGAGGAAGTAGTCGGCTCGTCACTTTGTTAAAGGAGAATGACAATGCTTTATCCAACGCCTATCGCAAAGCTGATTGATAGTTTTACAAAATTACCAGGAATTGGTATAAAAACAGCAACACGTTTGGCTTTCTACACGATTGGAATGTCAGATGAAGATGTGAATGAATTCGCCAAAAATTTATTGGCAGCTAAGCGTGAATTGACTTATTGTTCCGTTTGTGGGAATTTAACAGATGAAGACCCTTGTAATATCTGTACAGATGAAACTCGTGACCGTTCCGTTATTTTAGTGGTTGAAGATTCAAAAGACGTATCTGCCATGGAAAAAATTCAAGAGTATCATGGCTTGTACCATGTCTTGCATGGCTTGATTTCACCAATGAACGGTGTCGGACCAGATGATATTAATTTGAAATCATTGATTACACGTTTAATGGATAGTGAGGTCAATGAAGTGATTATTGCAACCAATGCAACCGCAGACGGTGAAGCAACATCTATGTATATCTCACGTGTCCTAAAACCAGCAGGAATCAAGGTAACACGTTTAGCACGTGGACTGGCTGTTGGCTCAGACATCGAATACGCCGACGAAGTCACCCTACTTCGTGCCATAGAAAACCGAACAGAATTGTAGGATGTAAGAAAAGCAGCGTGAAGCTGCTTTTTTGCTTGTATATTTTTTAAAAACATAGTAAAATTTTATTAAGTTACTTAACAAAGGAGATGAGGAAAATTTTGGAAAATATTAATAAACATCTGTCTGCTTTTATTAAAAGTTATAACCGTTTAGAAAAAAGACAGCACAAAATGGAAAAGTATCCAGAACTATCTATAACTGAGGTTCATTTTTTGGTATTTATTGCTAAAGAAAAGCCAAAATATCTATCCGAGATAGCTAGAAAAAAGCAAATTTCTAGAAGTGCAGTTACTCAGATGGTTAATAAACTAAGTGAAAAAGGTTTTTTAATGAAAGAAACGAAAAATAAAACTTCCAATACTCATTCACTATATTTAACGAATACTGGGTGTGACGTCGTCCAACAACATGATTTGCAACAAAGCTACTTAGAAAAAGAAATTTATAGTATTTTAGCCTCCTATTCAGCAGAATTTTTAAATGAGGTTTTAGAATTGATGAAAACTATTGAAAATGTATGGGAAAGTACAAATAATCATGATTACTGGAAGGGAGATGAGGAAGTTAGTGAAGAAAACGATCAAAATAAATTTGAAGAGTGAAAGTCTATTAGCTGATGATAAATTCGATATTATGATTAATCAATTAAAACCAAATCAGATTATTGATGTTCATATGACCTTACTGGATTATTATAATATTAATGCGCCGATGAGAATAGGTTCTGAAACACCTTGGTATGCTTGGGCAAAATATCAAGCTGACGATAATGGGGTAGTTTCTGTTAATAATTGTATATCTCTAGAAGGAGATTATGTAGGTAAAATTGATATGGGATTATTTTTTTCTTGTAGACCTTTAAAATCAAAGAAAAATCATTTGTTGGAAGACGTTAGGGATATTCCTGTTTATGACAGTTTTTATGTAAAAATTGAAATTTTTTCTAAAAGTAAAAAAATAGCTGAAAAAATCTTCAAACGCTATTATCAGTTACCAGAGATTTCGCATGAAACGATTATTTCTTCAAGATATCAAGCAAGATTATTTTATCCTAGCAATGCTCAAAATTTACCAGCAATCATTGTATTTAGTGGTAGTGATGGTCGAATAGAAAAAGCACAAAATATAGCTCAGTTGTTGGCAAGTAGAGGTTTTGTAACTTTAGCGGTTGCTTATTTTGGTCTTAGGGGAATAAGCAGGTATTTGGATCGAATACCTTTGGAAATTGTAAAGGAGAATTTAGATTATTTAGCCAATTTAGAAATTGTAGATGAAAATAGAATTGGTTTATATGGTCGTTCTAAAGGTGCGGAGTTATCTTTGGTTGCAGCAAGTCTTTTTTCACAAATTAGGTGCCTTGTTGTCAATTCCCCCTCTTGTGCCATATTAGAAGGTTTAAAAGGCAGGATAAATTCTAAACACTCTTCTTGGACATATCAGAATAAAGAACTACCTTATACAAAATTTAGTATCAGAGAATTTTTTAAAGAAAAATTTTTAGGACAAAAGTTTAGTGATTATGAACTCAGTAGCTTGATTAAGGCGAAAGAGATAGGAGCTAATGTATTAATGATAGGTGAGAAATCTGATGAAATTTGGAATACAGAGTTTTCAATAAAACTATTAGAGAAGCAGTTGCAGAAGAGAAAAAATGGATTGGTAAAGTCTATTTTATTGAACAATGGAGGTCATATGCTAACAATTGCTTATCAACCTAATCAGCGATACACTAAGATTTTAAAAGAGAATTTGTTATCAGATTCTGTTATTTCTTGGAAAGCAACAATAGATTTTTTTAAGAATTATTTGTAAAAGTATCTTATTTACATCCCCTCATCCTTTGTCATCTTTTCTTCCATCTTATGGCTGTAGGTGTTTGAAAGGAAGCTTCTTTTGTGGTATGATAGGTAGGAAATTGTAATAGAAAAGGAATTGAACTTGAGTTGGGTTTGGGGCTGTTTTTGGTTCATGCTCGGCTTGTTGAAAAATGTATTAAGTGACCTTAACTTGGTATCTTTTTTCTGTTCAGGTAATTAAAGTTTATGGCAAAAGAAACGCTTGTTTTACTTTATGGTGGACGTTCTGCGGAGCGTGAAGTATCTGTTTTATCAGCTGAGAGTGTCATGCGTGCGATTAATTATGACAAATTCTTTGTGAAAACTTACTTCATCACACAATCTGGTGATTTTATTAAGACACAAGAATTTTCAAGCAAACCAGCCGATGATGAAAAATTAATGACTAACGCTACTGTCGTTGAAAGTCAAAAAATTAAACCAAGTGATATTTATGAAGAAGGAGCAGTTGTTTTCCCTGTTCTTCATGGACCAATGGGAGAAGACGGTTCAATCCAAGGCTTCCTTGAAATTCTTAAAATGCCTTACGTTGGAACTAACATCTTGTCATCAAGTGTTGCCATGGATAAAATTTCAACAAAACACGTTCTTGAGTCTGCAGGTGTACCACTTGTTGCTTACGTGACTTATGTTGAAGGGGCTGACCTTGAAAAAGCGGTTGCTGAAGTAAATGAAAAATTGACTTACCCAGTCTTTGTTAAACCAGCCAACATGGGGTCTTCAGTAGGAATTTCAAAAGCTGATGATGAAGAGGGGCTCCGCTCAGCTATTGACCTCGCCCTTAAATACGATAGCCGTATTCTTATCGAAACTGGTGTCAATGCGCGTGAAATCGAAGTTGGGATTTTGGGAAATGCTGATGTGCAAACAACATTACCTGGTGAAGTTGTTAAAGACGTTGCTTTCTATGATTACGATGCTAAATATATCGACAATAAAATTACTATGGATATTCCAGCGCATATCGATAGCAGCATTATGGAAGAAATGCGTGGCTATGCAACAACAGCTTTCCGTGCTATCGGTGGATGTGGTTTGTCACGTTGTGATTTCTTCTTGACAGAAGATGGTCATGTTTACCTTAACGAATTGAATACAATGCCAGGTTTCACACAATGGTCAATGTATCCACTTCTTTGGGAAAACATGGGACTCGCTTACTCTGATTTGATTGAAAAATTGGTTGAATTAGCTAAAGAAATGTTTGAAAAACGCGAAAGCCATTTGATTTAAAAAAAGCTGCACTCCAAAAGTTAGACGATAAATCTAACAATTGGGGCGCTTTTTAGATATGAATAACCTCAGAGATGGGATAACTCTCTGAGGCTTTTTAGTTATAGATTTGCAAGCTTGCGTAATTCGGGTATCTTTTGTAACCTCGGAATGACAAGCATGGTAATAATGATTCGTAGTGGAATTTCAAAGACTTTTAACCAACGTCCTGCCAGATATTGTGCCCAGAATGGCACGCCAAAGTATATCTGAATCAGAAGTGGTGTGAGGATAAAGGTGCTAATCAGCATGATAACCACAGTTGCGATTGTTACGTGTAGCCAGTCTTTTTTGCTTGACCAGCTTAGTGGCTTACTATAAAAGAAAAGACCATAGAAAAAGCCCTGAATTGCTTCCATAAGTGTCCACCAAATGATGAAATTACCAGCGCTACTTGATGATAAGGTATCAACCACATCAAGAATACCTAGGCTGATAAATCCCCAAATAGGACCGCCAATCATTCCGATAATCGTGTTGACAATGAACGTCAAACTGATAACTAATTGTTGTGGAATGACGGGAATTGAAAATTTCCCAACGATGAAAGCAAGCGCGATTAGCATAGCTAGGCTAACCAAACGCTTAAGGGTGAGTTTGGGTGTTTTGAAAAATAAATTCATTTTCTGCTCCTTTTAAAACATAAAACTGGAGCTGTTAAAAAAATTTAACAGCGGATGCAATGATTCACCGCGCAAATTGCTTCGTTGTGTGACAACATCCCATTCACACACACTTAACGCAAATCATCTACTCTGTGCAAAACAAGCTTTGCAATTATAATTGTACCATAAAAATCCCTGCATGATTGCTAAAATGTGGTATAATAAAAGGCGTTAACACTAGATTTTTAATGAAGGATTCAATATGAAATTAACATTGCATGAAGTCGCCAAGGTTGTTGGCGCTAAAAATACTATTTCGGAGTTTGATGACGTTCCCCTGCGACAAATTGAATTTGACAGTCGTAAGATTGAAAAAGGGGATTTATTTTTACCATTAAAAGGTGCGCGTGATGGGCATGAGTTTATTGAAACTGCCTTTGAAAATGGTGCTGTTGCGACTTTTTCAGAACGTGAAGTAGCTGGTCATCCATACATCTGGGTTGATGATTGCCTAGAGGCATTTCAAGCGCTAGCTAGCTATTATCTTGAGAAACAGCGTGTTGATGTCATTGCTGTGACAGGGTCAAATGGTAAAACGACAACCAAAGATATGATTGCTGCGGTTTTATCAACAGAATACAAGACTTATAAAACACAAGGCAACTACAATAACGAAATTGGTTTGCCATATACAGCACTTCATATGCCAGATGATACGGAGAAAATTGTCCTTGAAATGGGGCAAGATCATATGGGTGACATTCATCTGTTGTCAGAACTTGCAAAACCACATATCGGTGTGGTGACTTTGATTGGTGAAGCTCATTTGGAATTTTTCGGTAGTCGTGAGAAAATCGCAGAAGGTAAATTGCAAATTGTTGATGGCATGGATTCAGATGGCATTTTGATTGCGCCAGCTGACACAATCGTGGATCCTTATTTACCTGAAAGCCAAATGGTTATTCGTTTTGGTGACGGCGCAGAAATTTTTGTGAAAGATTTGCAAGAAAGTAAGGAATCGTTGACCTTTACGACAAATGTGATTGACCGTCCAATTACCCTACCTGTGCCTGGAAAATACAATGCGACTAATGCCATGGTAGCAGCTTATGTTGGTAAATTATTAGCCATTTCTGATGACGATATTGTCGAGGCTCTTGAGACAATTGAATTAACACGCAATCGTACGGAATGGAAAAAAGCAGCCAATGGTGCTGATATTTTGTCAGATGTTTACAATGCTAATCCAACGGCAATGCGCTTGATTTTAGAGACATTTTCTAAAATTCCTGCCAATGAGGGCGGTAAAAAAATAGCTGTGCTTGCTGACATGAAAGAATTGGGTGAGCAATCTGTTGAGCTTCATAAACGCATGATTATGAGCTTGTCACCTGAAACATTAGATACACTCATTTTCTATGGGGAAGATATTGCCGAGTTGGCACAACTTGCTAGTCAAATGTTTCCAATTGGAAAAGTTTATTATTTCAAGAAAACAGCTGATGAGAATCAATTTGATGCCATGCTTGAAATTATTCAAAAAGTATTACAACCAGCTGACCAAATTTTATTGAAGGGAAGCAACTCAATGCAATTAGCTAAAATTGTTGAAGCACTGGAGAAATAGATTACTGTGGAGAGATTAAGGTTAAAGGAAGTATTTAGGACTGAAGAGTCATTTGCAAGGTTTCTTTATCGATCCTTGTATTTTCTTGAGTTTTGTTTGCTATTTCTAGCTTGGTTCTTGAAACGTTATCCGTTTCCTTTACCATTTTTCTTATTGATGTCAAGTCTTGCCATTGTTGGTGGATTTGCCATGTATTTATGGAGTTTTTGGCGTTCGGGTTGGTCAATAGAGAAGATTTTAGCAGGGATTTTTGCACTAGCTTTCTTGATTTTATTGCCAATGTCTAATTATCTGGAAACAAACGTTGATGATTTGTCCATGGTTACCTTGTTTTTGTTATCAGCGAGTGTTGATAAAGATGATGAGCGGTTGATGACAGCGATTTTCTACTTTAAGCTGATTGTAGCAATCTTAGTGCTCTTTGCTTACAATAGTCATATTATTTCTGATATGACCATGTATCGAGTTGACAAAGATTTGATTAGGCATTCTTATGGTTTTATGCACCCAAATTCTTTGGGAATGTATTTAGTTGGTTTGTTGTTTGATTTTTCCTTGGTTAGAAAGAGACGTAAAGCTAGAGCAGGATTGGTCATGTTGCTTGTTTCCTTGTTGATTTTTGCGATTACCGACTCAAGGACAACATTTTTAATTGCAGGAGTCATCATTCTTTGCTATTTTTTGAAACCATTATTACTAAAGTATCAGGTTTCCGGTTCTGTGATTATTCCACTGGTGATTGTGATGTTTGGTTTTGGGATAGGGCTTCCATACTTCTACAATGGTGATAGTACCATTTATGCAACATTGAATCATTTGTTTTCAGGAAGATTGAATATCGGACATACGTATTTGCAGCATTTCGGTGTTGATTGGTTGCCACGAAATATCCCAACTTTTACCGAAATAAATGGGCATCCAATGTACGATGATAGTTTTTATATTGATTCATTATTACGTCAGGGAATTTTTCTATTTCTACTGTATCCAATTTTTCTCATTGCACAGTTGAGAGGGAAGAAACTGACACTATTCCATACGATGCTCTTTTTGATAACTTTCTTTATCAATATCATGGAGCACTATGGTGGCAGTCTTTGTATGTGTAGTATTCTCTTAATCAATTATTTTGCGGTTTCTGAGGAGAACACCGTGGGGAAATATTGAAATAGAGCCCACTTTTCGTTATAATAATAGAGTTATGAGTCCCATGACTCTATTTTTTGTATGGCAGAAAAGGAGTGGACCAATGTAGTCACTAAAGATTAGGTGATACGTTTATATAAAGAAGATAATTAAGATTAATAAGGAAATAAAATGACAATTCAAGATGACATTAAAAAACGTCGTACGTTTGCTATCATCAGTCACCCAGATGCTGGTAAAACGACAATTACAGAACAATTACTTTATTTTGGTGGAGAAATCCGTGAAGCTGGTACCGTAAAAGGGAAAAAGACAGGGAACTTTGCTAAATCTGACTGGATGGATATTGAAAAGCAACGTGGTATCTCCGTTACTTCATCAGTAATGCAATTTGATTATGCTGGAAAACGTGTCAATATCCTTGATACACCAGGGCACGAGGACTTCTCTGAAGATACTTACCGTACTCTTATGGCGGTAGATGCTGCGGTTATGGTTGTCGATTCTGCCAAAGGTATTGAAGCACAAACGAAAAAGCTGTTTGAAGTTGTTAAACACCGTAATATTCCAGTATTTACTTTTATCAACAAGCTTGACCGTGATGGTCGTGAACCACTTGACCTTTTGGAAGAATTGGAAGAAGTGCTTGGTATTGCAAGTTATCCAATGAATTGGCCAATTGGGATGGGAAAATCATTTGAAGGGCTTTACGATTTGTACAACAAACGTTTGGAACTTTACAAAGGCGATGAACGTTTTGCAGCACTTGAAGATGGTGATGAATTATTTGCTAACAACCCATTCTACCAACAAGTTTTGGAAGATGTTGAATTGTTAGAAGAAGCAGGAAATGAATTTTCAGAAGAAGCTATCTTGTCTGGTGATTTAACACCAGTATTCTTCGGTTCTGCCCTTACAAACTTTGGGGTGCAAACTTTCCTAGATACTTTCTTACAATTTGCGCCAGAACCCCATGGACATAAAACAACAGAAGGCAATGAAATCGACCCTTACGATAAAGATTTTTCAGGATTTGTCTTTAAAATCCAAGCAAATATGGACCCACGACACCGTGACCGTATTGCTTTCGTGCGTATCGTTTCAGGTGAATTTGAACGTGGCATGAGCGTGAATTTAGCACGTACGAAAAAATCAGTGAAATTGTCAAACGTGACACAATTCATGGCAGAATCACGTGAGAATGTTGAAAATGCCGTTGCTGGTGATATTATCGGGGTTTACGATACAGGAACTTACCAAGTTGGGGATACGTTGACAGTCGGTAAAAATAAATTTGAATTTGAACCGTTACCAACCTTCACACCAGAGTTGTTCATGAAAGTAGCTGCTAAAAACGTCATGAAACAAAAATCATTCCACAAAGGAATTGAACAATTGGTGCAAGAAGGAGCTATCCAACTTTATAAAAATTATCAAACTGGCGAATACATGCTTGGTGCTGTTGGTCAATTGCAGTTTGAAGTGTTCAAACACCGTATGGAAAATGAATACAATGCCGAAGTGGTAATGACACCAATGGGTAAAAAGACTGTTCGTTGGATTAAACCAGAAGACCTTGATGAACGCATGTCATCAAGTCGAAATATCTTGGCTAAAGACCGCTTTGACCAACCTGTTTTCCTTTTTGAAAACGACTTTGCGCTTCGCTGGTTTGCGGATAAATACCCAGATGTTGAACTAGAAGAAAAAATGTAATAAAGACAGAGGGAGTTGAGAAAGTGCTCAACTTCTTTTGTCGTTCTTCATGCTAAGATAAAAATAAATAAAGGTCTGAACTTGCGTGCTCAGACCTTTTTAGGAGTTAAAACAAAAACAGCCCCGACGAATCAGGACTATCTTTTTGAGATTATGAAAAAGAAAAGTTTTAGGATATCCATATCTTATCAGAGAAGACTTAAAGAAACCTTAAACGACTAAGAAAAATAGTCTTTTACAGAAAATTCTAATGATAGAAGTTGTGAAACCAAATTTCAAGTCTAAATTAGCCATTTTGTAAAAACTCTCTAGGAGAGTGATAATCAAGCACTTTTTTGGAATAGTTGTTAATCCAGTATTCAATAAATGTGACTTGTCGTTGTGGTGATTACAATTATATCTCTCTGAGATGTTTTTTGATACACTCAAGTGACTAATTTCATTTTAGAACTTTCAATAGAAGTTATGAAAACGTGTTATTTTAATAAATGAAATTGTTTCCTATCTTTTTAACTTGGAATGTGTTAAACTAGATAAGTTGTTAAACAACGATTAAAGTTTAATAAGGCAGCTTCGCACTGCCTTTTAGAAAAGAGAAAAATTTGAAATTTACAGAACTTAACTTATCGGAAAATATCCTTGCTGCCGTAGAAAAAGCAGGCTTTGTTGAGCCATCTCCAATCCAAGAATTAACGATTCCTTTGGCTTTGGAAGGTAAGGATGTTATCGGACAAGCACAAACTGGAACAGGGAAAACAGCTGCCTTTGGCTTGCCAACTTTGAACAAAATTGATACAAATCGTAATGTTGTTCAAACCTTGGTTATTGCGCCAACACGTGAATTGGCTGTTCAAGGACAAGAAGAATTGTTTCGTTTTGGTCGTGAAAAAGGTGTGAAAGTCCGTTCCGTTTACGGTGGGTCAAGCATTGAAAAACAAATTAAGGCACTTCGTTCAGGAGCTCATATTGTAGTGGGAACACCAGGGCGTTTGCTTGACTTGATTAAACGCAAAGCTTTGAAACTTGACCATGTTGAAACATTAATCCTTGATGAAGCAGATGAAATGCTTAACATGGGATTCTTAGAAGATATTGAAGCCATTATTAGTCGTGTTCCGGAAACACGTCAAACCCTTCTTTTCTCAGCGACGATGCCAGAAGCTATCAAACGTATTGGGGTGAAATTTATGCAAAACCCTGAACACGTTAAAGTTGCTGCTAAAGAATTGACTACTGATCTTGTTGACCAATACTATATTCGCGTTAAAGAACAAGATAAATTTGATACAATGACACGTCTTATGGACGTAGACCAACCTGAATTGTCAATTGTCTTTGGGCGTACAAAACGTCGTGTGGATGAATTGACACGTGGATTGAAATTACGTGGCTATCGTGCCGAAGGTATTCACGGTGACCTTGACCAAGGTAAACGTCTCCGTGTTCTTCGTGATTTCAAGAATGACAATATTGACATCTTGGTTGCGACTGACGTTGCAGCACGTGGTCTTGATATTTCAGGGGTCACACATGTTTATAACTACGATATTCCACAAGACCCAGAAAGCTATGTTCACCGTATTGGACGTACTGGACGTGCTGGGAAACATGGTCAATCAATCACTTTCGTGGCACCAAACGAAATGGGATATTTGTCAATTATTGAAAAATTGACGAAAAAACGCATGAAAGGTTTGAAACCAGCGACTGCTGATGAAGCCTTTAAAGCGAAGAAAAAAGTTGCGCTTAAGAAAATTGAACGTGATTTTGCGGATGAAGCGATTCGTGCAAACTTTGACAAATTCAAAGGTGATGCCGTTAAATTGGCAGCAGAATTTACACCAGAAGAATTAGCATTGTACATCTTGAACTTGACCGTTAAAGATCCAGATACGCTTCCAAAAGTGGAAATTGCTCGTGAAAAACCATTACCATTTAAACCATCAGGTGGTGGCTTTAATAACCGCAAGGGTGGTCGTGGCAATGGTCGCGGTCGTGATAATCGCCGTGGTGGACGTTCAGACAGAAAACGTGATGACCGAGATAATAACAGCTATCGTGATTTCAAACGTACGTCATCTAAGAACAAACGTGATTTCCAAAACAAAGATAACAAACGCCCACATCGCACATCAAGCGAAAAGAAAACAGGATTTGTTATCCGTAATAAAGGGGAAAGATAATCATAAAACACACTCTGTGATGACAGGGTGTGTTTTTGAATACAGGTAAAAAACCTCCGCTATTCTAGCAGAGGTAATTGATATTAAGCAATGTACTGTTTGAAAAATGCTAATATTTCCAAGTTACAAGCAGTAGCAATAGGATCTTTAATATTGTAATTAAAAACGTGTCCTTTTGGTTCTTCAGGGGTTCCATAGGTACGAAATTCGTGTTCAATATGCTTAGCACGCAGGAAACCATCTAGTCTGACAGTACAATCACGAATAAAATCTTGATTAGCGGTTGTGAGGAATAAAGGTGGTATGGCTGGTGTGATATATTTTTCGGTTAGCAGCATATCCATTTTATTTTCTAAAACAGTATCGGTAAAGTAAGCCTTTGGGGCACCTTCAATAGTACCAGGAAGGTTGAGGAAAGAAGCTCCGCAGTTAATAGCAGCTGCACGCACTGACATGTTAGGTTTGTCGTAGCCAAATTTTTGACGGTAGTCATTATTGGTGAGGATAGTCAAATACTGCACCGCCATTTGTCCGCCAGCACTGTCACCGATGATGAAAATATTATTTAAATCTATATCATAATCGCTACCGTGACTAGCAACCCAGTGTACAGCACGGTTGACATCATCGAGTTCTCCAGGAAATTCGACTTCAGGTGCTAGTTGGTAGTTAAAATTAACAAAAGCAAAACCTTCTTTAGCTAAGCTAAGTCCAAAAAATTGATAGGTTTCCTTGGTACCATAGACCCATCCCCCACCGTGGATATTAATGATAGTAGGAACCTTGTCTATACGTTTTTTAGGAAGGTAAATATCTAGGAGATTCCATTTTTCTTTAGGACCATAGGCGATGTTGTCAAAACGTTCAACCTCAGGAATATCATGTGGCAGTCCGGCGTCACGTTTATCATCACCTTCTTTAAAAAGTGCACTTAATGTTTTCGCAGCTTCTAAAACCTCTTGTTTGATCGTCATTTTGTAAGACCTCGTTTCTAAATCTATTTTTAAGACACTACGATTTTAGGTTAAAAATGAGTAAAATTCTAGCACCATCTTATCTAAAAAAAGGCGTCTAGTAACCTATTTATGATATAGAAAAAGGTTACTAGACGCCTTTTTCTGGGAACTCTTGTTATTTTGTAAACTCTGTTAACTCGTTATAATAAAAAGTAAGAAAAGCTTAGCAGAAGTTACGTTACAAATCTGTTAAACCAGTCATATTTTATACTCTAGGAGGATTTCGTTATGAAACCAGTAAAAGATAAACTATCTTTTAAAATCTCTCTGCTCTCTATTTCTCTCTTTTTAATGATTGCACCCCAGATTTCAGCAGCTTTACCACTTATGTATAATGCTTTTCCCGGTGTCAGTCAAAGTGGTGTTGAGACACTATCTACTATTCCAAATTTTGGAATTATGGTTGGTTTGTTTGTCAGTCCGTTTTTGATACGTGCTCTTGGACAAAAATTGACTATATTGATTGGTTTGGTTATTACCTTGTTAGCTGGAACGTTTCCAATGTATGCTGTGGCTTTTACGCCAATTTTGATTTCGCGTTTTCTACTCGGAGCAGGAATTGGACTTTTTAACTCTCTAGCAGTCAGTTTGATTCCTCAATTTTATGTTGATGATGAGGAAGAACGCGCCTCTATGCTTGGTTTCCAAAATGTTATGAGCAGTATTGGTGCGGCGGTATCTTCTTTTTTAGTCAGTTATTTGGTTACGATTAGTTGGCATGCAGCCTTTGTTATTTATTTTCTGGTTATCCCATCTCTTATTTTATTTACGCTATTTGTGCCATTGAAAAGAGAAACTACTCAATTTGGTAATCAAAATGGAAATAAGCAAAAGCAATCAATCAATGGTAAAGTCATTCTTATCGCTATTTTGATGTTCTTTATTTTCATGCTGTATTTACCGATGAGCTATAAATTACCAACTATGATTGTAGAAAATGGTATCGGTACTACTTCGACAGCAGCTATGGTAGCAGGCTTTTCGACATTGGTGGGTATCCCTATTGGGGTTACCTTTGGTTTCTTCTTTAAAAAATTGCGTGATAAAATTTTTCCACTTGTTTTTTTTCTAGTCACTTTAGGTTTTCTGCTGACAGCATTTTCACAAAATTTAGTTATTTTACTGTTATCTATGGTTATTACTGGTATTGGTTTTGGATTTGCGGTACCATATATGTACAACTGGCTTGGTTGGGCAGCACCTCAAAATGCTGTTAACTTAGCAACAACACTTGTTCTAGTTATGGTGAATGTTGGTTGTTTTGTCTCTCCTACGGTTATGGGAGCTCTATCGGCTTTCTTTGGTTCTGAAGCGAGCAACACCTTATTGGTTTCAGCTATTGGCTTTGCACTTATAACAATTTATGCGCTTGTGCATTATGTCAGAGTGCATAATATACACAAATAATATCAGAGAAGAACTCGTTGGAAAGCGAGTTTCTTTCCTATCAGGAGGTCTTTCTTGGAAACGTGTCAGCATGAAGTGGTCAACCCTAATCAAGGCTTATTGTCATTTTTATATGTTCACAATGAGCAGTCGCCTGCTTATATTGAGCCGCATTGGCATAGGGCTGTTGAATTAAGCTATACCTCAAAAGGATCCATTGATCATTTTTACATTGCAGGTGAAAATTTTCAAACCCAATCAGGTCAAATTTTAGTGGTTAATACTCAGGATATTCACAGCATTCGTGTTTTGAATTATAAGGAAGAGCCTGAGTTGGCTCTGACGATTACCTATCCTTATCCATTTTTGGTTGGTCAATATGAAGATATTAGTCACTGTCAGTTTGATATCAATCATCCAGAGACTTTTTCAACGCAGCAAAAGCAGGCTTATAATCATCTCCAAGATATCTTAGAGATGATTATCAGAGATTTTCAGGCAGATAGTCCACAGAAAAATCTGAAATTAAATTTAGGTATTTTACAGGTTTTGGATATTTTAGTGACTTCTTTTTTGGTTGATACTGTGGCTGATGTTCATAAGGATAATCGCTTTCAAATTGCTGAGCGTATCAAGGAGATTGATTCTTTTTTGCAGAAAAATTATCAGGAGACCATTGGTTTGGAAGAATTGGCAGAACATTGTCATCTGTCTCGCTCCTATATGGCACGCTTTTTCAAAGCTCACTTGGGGGTAACCTTAGGGCAATACCTAGCAACTATTCGTGCTCAAAAAGCACGTGATAGTTTGATTGAAACCAAGGATTGTCTGACAGATATTGCTTTAAAACATGGTTTTAGCGGCTTACGGTCAATGAACCGCGCCTTGGAAACAAATTTTGGAAAGACAGCTCGTCAGTTAAGAGATGAGCAGTGAGGAAATGACATGTTATTTAAGTTTTGATATTGGTGGTACTCATATAAAATATGCTTTGATGAGTGCTTCCGGGGAGATTTTAGAGAAAAATCATGTGATGTCTCCTAAGGATTTAGATGATTTTTGGTCAGCAATTGATGACATTATCTTGACTTATCGTAGCCAGATTCAAAGAGTGGCGTTTAGTGCTCCGGACCGTGTAGATATTGATAATGGTATCATTTATTTGGGTGGTGTCCTGACTTGTTTGGATGATGTTCATATTAAAGAGCGTATTAAAGAAAATTATGATTTACCAGCTACGGTGCTTAATGATGGTAAGGCAGCAGCCTTAGCAAAGGTCTGGCAGGGGAGTTTGAAAGGTGTATCAGATGCTGCAACCATTATTTTAGGAACTGGTGTTGGTGGCGGTCTCGTTTTGAATGGGAAATTACGCAGTGGTGTACATTTTCAAGCAGGTGAGTTAAGTTTTATACTTCTAAATCCTGCTAATCAAAGTTTTGACAAGATGAGTGGCTACCTAGAGTCTGCTGTGGGAATGATTGAAAAAATCAATCAGATAATTGGAAATTCAGATATTAAAGACGGCTTAATAGCTTTTAAAGCTGTTCAATCAAAAAAACAGAAGCAGTAGCTACTTTTGAAGACTATTGTAAACCATTGCGACTATTATTTTGAATGTGCATGCTACCTTAGATTTACAGACTTTTGCTATTGGAGGTGGGATCAGCTCACAAGACCTTTCAGGAACTAAAAGTGTTTTAACACGCCCTAATATTGTTAAAACTAGTTTCGGTAATGATGCGAATTTATTAGGCGCTCTCTATCAATTATTACATTAGCGAATGAGATAGAAGAACACACTTCAGAAAATGGAAGTGTGTTCTTCTATATATGCTAGCTTTTGTTGTCGTGTTTTTTGTTTGAAGTAGCTTTCGGCGGACATGGCGGCTTCTTTGCTGTCAAAGCTTTTTTGGTAGATGAGTTTGACTGGTAGGCGACTTCTAGTGTACTTTGCACCTTTGCCGCTATTATGTGTTTTGATACGCTTTTCAACATTGGTTGTGTAGCCTGTGTAGAGTGTGCCATCAGCACATTCGACAACATACATATAAGCTTTGTTAGTTTTTTCTTCCGTTTTTTCCATAATAAATTTCAAAAATATCGTCCGTATAGTCACCGTTTTCTTTGTGAACAAAGAGTGGTGGGAGAATTTTTAGTCCGTCAGTAGAGCCGTCTTTAATCGCTTCAATCAAGAGCATATTAGCATCTTTACCTATTTTAGGATAAACAAATTGGATACGTTTTGGCGCTAGATTGTATTGTCTCATGGTATCAATGATGTCTAAGAAACGGTCTGGTCGATGTACCATAGCTAGTCGTCCATTTGATTTGAGCGCGTGCCTGGCTACCTCACAAATTTCTTCTAAATTGGTAGCAATTTCATGTCTAGCAAGAAGGTAGTGTTCAGAAAGATTTTTCTTTGACGTTTCTGAAACCTTGAAATAAGGTGGATTACACAGAATCAAATCAACACCAGAACGTGGCACATGCTTGAGCAGATTTTTCAAATCGTCATTAATCATCTGAACTTGGTTTTCTAATTGATTGAGCTGGATTGAACGCTCTGCCATATTTGCCAAACGTTCTTGCAATTCTACCTCGATAATTGGTGCTTTGGTGCGCGTGCTGGCAAAAAGTCCTACGGCACCATTTCCAGAACAAAGGTCAACAATCAAGCCACGTGAAGGGATTTTTGGAAAACGTGACAGCAAGACACTATCGATAGAATAACTGAACACGTCTTTATTTTGAATAATTTTGACATCTGTCGAAAAGAGCTGGTCAATACGTTCGCCAGCTTTTAAAATTGATTTAATCATGATATTTATTATAGCAAATTTTAATTTTTCTCACTAGTTAGGTAATGATTTTTCGGCTCAAGCATGGTACAATGTTAAAGAATGTTTGAAGAAAAAGGAGTAAATCTGTGTTTTATACTTATTTACGAGGATTAGTGGTTTTCCTACTTTGGATTATCAATGGAAATGCTCACTATCATAATGAGGACAAAATTTTAAGCAAGGATGAGAACTATATCTTGGTTGCACCGCACCGTACTTGGTGGGATCCAGTTTATATGGCATTTGCTGCTCGTCCGAAAGAATTTATTTTCATGGCGAAGAAAGAATTATTTACGCACCGTATCTTTGGTTGGTGGATTCGTATGTGTGGTGCCTTTCCGATTGACCGTGAAAATCCAGGGCAAAAAGCTCTTAAATACCCTATTAACATGTTGAAGAAAAGCAATCGTTCACTTGTGATGTTTCCAAGTGGTAGCCGTCATTCAACCGATGTTAAAGGTGGGGTTGCTGTTATTGCTAAAATGGCGAAGGTTAAGATTATGCCAGTCGTTTATGCAGGACCAATGGAATTAAAAGGGCTTTTGACTGGAGAACGTGTGGATATGAACTTTGGTAATCCAGTTGACATTTCTGATATCAAACGCATGAATGATGAAGGGATTGAAGAAGTGGCAAACCGTATTCAAACAGAATTTGATCGCTTGGATGCTGAAAATGCGACTTATCATACCAACAAAAAACCAAATCCATTAACTTACATTTACCGTATTCCTCTTGGACTTGTGGCGATTATCGTTGTTCTGTTGACATTGCTCTTTAGCTACATTGCAAGCTTTGTTTGGGATCCAGATAAGCACCGTAAAATGAAATAAGAACCAAAAGCTCAGCGATTTTGCTGGGCTTTTTCGAATAAATAAGTAAAGGCTTGTATGAGTCTATTTTTTATGTCAAAAGTGAGGTAGTGAGATGATTGAAGAAATAAAAGAAAAACTTTTGGAGAACAAAACGTTGGCAGCGGTATTGGGGATAATACTTGTCATGATAATCGGATTTTTTGCTTGGTTAAATGTGACAAAAACAACAGCGGATGCGCAAAATGACCTACCTGCCCTAAGCACGACTTTTTCGACAAGTAGTAGCGCAAGTGATTTAAAAACAGAACGTTCAAGTTCGCAAACTGAGACTCAAAAAGTGTTTGTAGATATTAAAGGCGCTGTGAAAAATGAGGGGGTTTATGAGCTTTCAAACGGTAGCCGTGTGACAGATGTGGTCAAATTAGCAGGTGGTTTTACAGAAGATGCTGATAAGAAGTCGGTGAATCTGGCTGAAAAAGTAACCGATGAATCGGTGATTTATGTGGCAAGAGTTGATGAAAATGTTGCTCCTGCAACGACTAATTCACAAGCAAATGGCAGCGCTCAACAGGAAGAAAGTTCAGATAAAATCAATCTTAATACCGCAACTTTGGCGGAACTCCAGACGATTTCTGGCATTGGCGCCAAACGTGCCCAAGATATTATTGACTACCGTGATGCTAATGGTGGTTTTTCATCAGTTGATGACTTGGCGAATGTGTCTGGTATCGGAGAAAAAACACTAGAAAAGCTAAAATCTGAGGTGACCGTTGATTAAATATTTTCCCATTAAGCCAATTCAATTGGCTTTTTTGCTCATTTTGCTCTATTATTTTTGCTTTTCAAAAGTGATTGGGTGTTTGATGTTTCTCTTGCTAGCCTTGGTGTTTTTATGGCAACAGTATGGTTGGAAGGCTTGGTGTCAAGTTTGCTTGTGTTTAACCTGTTTTGCGGTATTTTTTCTGACTAAGGCTAATCAGACAGAGCAGGCTTATCAAGCAGCACCAGATCATTTAACAAAAATCCAGATGATTCCTGACACGATTTCGGTCAATGGGGATTTGCTGTCCTTTCGAGGTAAGGAAGCTGGGCGGACTTATCAGATTTTTTATACCTTGAAATCGGAGAAAGAACAGCATTTTTTTAAGACATTAAGTCAAACGGTTGTTTTATCTGGTGATATGGATTTGGAAGAAGCAACGCCCCAGCGGAATTTTGATGGTTTTGATTATCGTACTTACCTTAAACATGAAGGTATTTATCGTGTGGTAAATTTGTCGGCGATTAACAATGTTGAACTTGTTCATAAGACGACTTTGTGGGATAAGCTACATGATGTTCGACGAAAGGCTATTGTTAGTATTCAGCAGCATTTTCCTGCTCCTATGCAACATTATATGACTGGGCTTTTGTTTGGCTATCTGGATAAATCGTTTGATGAGATGAGTGATGTTTACACGAGTTTAGGAATTATTCACCTCTTTGCTCTTTCAGGCATGCAGGTTGGCTTTTTTGTGGGGGCATTCCGCTTTTTCTTTCTACGTCTTGGGTTACGCCGAGATTATGTGGACATACTACAAATCCCATTTTCACTCGTCTATGCGGGGCTGACTGGCTTTTCTGTTTCGGTAATTCGGAGTTTAATTCAATCTGCTTTTGCAAATCTTGGTATTAAAAAATTAGATAACTTGGCTTTAACTTTGTTTGTTCTTTTTATAGTTATGCCAAATTTTCTGCTGACGATGGGAGGCATTCTTTCGTTTACTTACGCTTTTATTCTCAGTTTTATTAACTTTGATGACATTAGTCGCTATCAGAAAATCATTGCGGAAAGTTTGACGATTTCATTAGCCAGTTTGCCCTTGTTAATTCATTTTTTTGCTGTGTTTCAACCGTTATCTGTCTTATTGACCGCAATTTTTTCTGTGGCATTTGACACTATTATGTTGCCAATGCTATCAATCATTTTTATTTTATCGCCCTTGGTTAAACTGACTTGTTTTAATGGTTGTTTTGTTTTCTTGGAAACTGTTATCAAGCACACTAAGGCAATTTTGGGCGGTCCGATTGTTTTTGGTAAACCAAATCTTGGTATCTTGGTGCTACTATTTTTAATGTTAGGCGTGCTTTATGATTGCTGGCGACGAAAGAAAACGGCAATTTTTCTTGTCAGCTTAGTAGCTCTGCTATTTTTTCAAATCAAGCATCCGCTAGAAAACGAGGTGACGGTGGTTGATATTGGGCAGGGAGATAGTATTTTTGTGCGTGATGTTAAGGGGAATACGCTGCTAATTGATGTGGGCGGAAAGGTGAGTTTTAGTGAGAAGAACGCGTGGCAGGAGCGGCTGACGGATAGCAATGCGGAGCGAACGTTGATTCCTTATCTCAACAGTCGCGGCGTTGGAAAAATTGACCAGTTAGTTCTGACGCACACGGATACTGACCACATGGGAGATATGCTAGAGGTGGCAAAGCAGGTGAAAATTGGTGAAATTCTGGTTAGTCAGGGAAGTTTGACAAAGCCAGATTTTGTGGCGAAATTACAAGCCATGAAAACCAAGGTGCGCGTGGTAACAGCTGGTGATGTTTTGCCGATTATGGGAAGTCACCTGCAAGTGCTTTATCCGAGCCAGACTGGTGATGGTGGTAACAATGACTCGGTGGTGCTTTATGGGAATCTTTTGGGTAAGAATTTCTTGTTTACAGGAGATTTGGAAGAAGAAGGCGAGCAAGAGTTGATAGCAACTTATCCCAATCTACCAGTTGATGTCTTAAAAGCAGGGCATCATGGCTCAAAAGGATCATCAAGTTCAGAATTTCTCGCTCACATTTCACCGCAAATTGCTTTGATTTCCGCAGGGCAAAATAACCGTTACAAACATCCTCACCAAGAAACGCTTGAACGCTTCCGAGTACAAAACATGACCATTTACCGCACAGACGAGCAAGGCGCTATCCGCTTTAGAGGACTAAATTACTGGAAAATCGAAACAGTGAGGTAGGGGAATTGAAAAGACTTTTTCTTCAGTTTAAAACCATGAGTTTTTCTCATGGTTTTTTGTTATAATATTTCTATGATTGCAATCGAAGAAATTGATAAATTACGAAAAGAAAATCTTAGTTTGATTACGGTGGTGACGGGTGAGGATTTGGGACAATTTTCTCAGCTGAAAGAACGTATGATGGCACGTGTTGGTTATGATAAGGATGACTTGACTTATTCTTATTTTGATATGGCTGAGGTTGATTATCAAGATGCGGAAATGGACCTTGAAAGTCTGCCATTTTTTGCTGACCAAAAGGTGGTTATTTTTGATAATTTACTCGACATCACGACAACTAAGAGGTCTTATTTGGATGATAAGGCACTCAAACGTTTTGAGGTATATTTGGAAAATCCCTTGGACACGACGCGCTTGATTATTTTTGCGCCAGGGAAATTAGACGGCAAACGTCGCTTGGTGAAAATTCTTAAACGTGATGCACAGATTTTTGAAGCAAGTGAATTAAAAGAAGCAGAGCTAAAAACGTATTTCCGAAAATTGGCTCACAAAGAAAATCTGACCTTTGATTCAGGTGTTTTTGAGGCTTTGCTTTTGAAATCCAATTATGATTTCAGTGAGATTTTGAAAAACATTGCTTTTTTGAAATCTTATAAAAAAGATGGTCATATCACGGCAGATGATATTAATCAAGCCATTCCAAAAACGCTTCAGGATAATATTTTCGACTTGACGCAGTTTGTTTTGAATGGCAAAATCGATGAGGCGCGCGAGCTGATTCGTGATTTGCGTTTGCAAGGTGAGGATGAAATCAAATTGATTGCGATTATGTTAGGGCAGTTTCGCATGTTCTTGCAAGTCAGCATTTTAGCCAGTCAAGGTAAAAATGAACAACAAACTGTAACGGCGCTGTCAGATTATCTTGGACGTCGTGTCAATCCTTATCAAGTTAAGTTTGCTTTGCGTGACTCTCGTACGCTTTCAATGCCGTTCTTGAAAAAAGCTTTGGCGGTGTTGATTGAAACGGATTATGCCATTAAAACTGGGACATATGACAAGGCTTATTTATTTGATATTGCTATCTTAAAAATCGCTCACGAACATCACTAATCATGCCTTGAAAAAAGCGGTCAAATAATTTGCTAGCTCTGCTATTTTCCTATAAAATAAAGGTACAAAAATGAAAGAGGTAATTAGCATGGCTATTATTTTACCAAAACTACCTTATGCATATGACGCTCTTGAGCCTTATATTGATACAGAAACAATGACAATTCACCATGATAAACATCATGCTACTTATGTGGCAAATGTGAATGCGGCGCTTGAAAAGCATCCAGAAATTGGAGATGATTTGGAAGCTTTGTTGGCAGATGTTGATAGTATTCCAACAGATATCCGTCAAGCGGTGATTAATAATGGTGGTGGGCATTTGAACCACGCCCTTTTCTGGGAATTGTTATCACCTGAAAAACAAGAACCAACAACACAAGTGTTGGCTGCAATTGAGGAAGCTTTTGGCTCATTTGACGAATTCAAAGCTGCTTTCACGCAAGCTGCGACAACTCGCTTTGGATCAGGTTGGGCTTGGCTTGTGGTGAATGAAAATGGCAAACTTGAAGTGCTCTCGACAGCTAATCAAGACACACCAATTTCACAAGGAAAAGCACCAATTTTGGCACTTGATGTTTGGGAACACGCTTACTATCTCAAGTATCGTAACGTTCGCCCAGATTACATCAAAGCTTTCTTTGATGTAATTAATTGGGAAAAAGTTGCTGAGCTTTACTCAAAAGCAACAAAGTGATTTCAATGTATCAAAAATCCTTTAATTAATACGATTCTTTAATTTATAGATTTTTTATCAAGCGGGACGTTAATCCGAGAAAACTCGGTGGTGTTCTGCTTTTTTGTGGTGTAATGTGATATAATAGCAAGGAGTGGGGGAATTTTGCATGTCAGGACATAATAAATGGAGCAAAATTAAAAATAAAAAAGGTGAAGCAGATGCTAAACGTGGTGCGATTTTCAATAAATTGTCACGTGAGATTTTTGTAGCTGCTAAAGCAGGTGGCGGTGACCCGTCAATGAATGCCAGCCTTCGTATAGTTTTGGATAAAGCGCGTGCGGCTAATATGCCAAAAGACAATATCAATCGTGCGATTAAAAAAGCGACAGATGTTGGCGATACAACAAACTATGATGAAATCACTTATGAAGGATATGGACCTGGTGGCATCGCTATCCTTGTTCATACTCTTACTGACAATAAAAAACGTACAGATGCGAATATGCATACCATTTTCACGCGTAACGGTGGTAACATGGGCTCAACAGGTTCTGTTGCTTATATGTTTGACCGAAAAGGTTACATTGTCATTGACCGCGATAATTTGGACTTGGACGAAGATGCCATGCTTGAAGTGATTTTGGATGCTGGTGCGGAAGATTTGAAAACATCAGATGACGCCTTTGAAATTTTTACCGAAGCAAAAGAATTTCCAGCTGTCAAAGAAGCTTTGCAAGTACAAAATTTGGAATTCGCCCAAGCACAACTTAGTATGATTCCACAAAATTACGTTAGCCTTGATGACGAACAAGCAGACATTTTGGAGACACTCGTTGATAAACTCGAAGACGACGATGACGTCCAAGACGTTTATACCAATATGGCAGAATAAAAAGAACGGAAAATTTCCGTTCTTTTTTAGATCATTTCACAAACATGGCGTCGCCGAAACTAAAGAAGCGGTAGTGCTCGTCAATGGCGTGTTGGTAAGCATCAAGGACAAATTCACGTCCTGCAAAGGCAGATACTAGCATGACAAGTGTTGATTTTGGCAAGTGGAAGTTCGTTGAAAAAGCATCAACCACTTTAAATTCATAACCAGGTTTGATGAAGATATTCGTCCAGCCGCTGTCAGCTTTGATGTCGCCGTTGAATTTTGAACCGATAGTTTCAAGTGTGCGGATAGATGTTGTTCCGACAGCAACGACACGTCCGCCAGCAGCTTTCACGTCACGAAGCGTTTGGGCAGCTTCTTCAGATAGCGTGTAAAATTCAGAGTGCATTTCGTGCTCTTCGATATTATCGACAGATACTGGGCGGAAAGTTCCTAGCCCAACATGAAGGGTCAGATAGACAAGTTTAACACCTTTTGCCTCGATTTTGGCAAGCAAATCTTGAGTAAAATGAAGCCCAGCAGTAGGAGCGGCAGCAGAACCATTTTCTTTAGCATAAACGGTTTGGTAACGGTCTGGGTCATCTAATTTTTCATGAATGTAAGGTGGCAATGGCATTTCACCAAGGCTTTCCAAAACTTCAAGAAAGATACCGTCATAAGCAAATTCAACGACACGTCCGCCGTGGTCCAATTCTTCAACCACAGTAGCTGTTAAACGTCCGTCACCAAATGATACCTTAACTCCGACACGCAAACGTTTTGCGGGTTTGGCAAGAACTTCCCATTGGTCACCTTGTGTATTTTTCAAAAGAAGTAATTCCACATGACCGTGTGTGTCTGGTTTTTCACCGTAAAGACGGGCAGGAAGCACACGCGTATTGTTCATAACAAGCGCATCCCCAGGGTTTAATTCATCTAAAATATGGTCAAAATGAGCATCAACCATTTCATGTGTCTTGTGGTCAATGACCAAAAGTTTTGAACTATCTCGTTTTTCAAGAGGAGTTTGGGCAATCAATTCCTCTGGTAAATTAAAATCAAAATCATTGGTATTCATAGTAAATCCTTAATATTTATATTCTCAACTTTACATTATAACACGAGAACTATTTCTCGTCATCTGATCGAGGATAATTGTAATCGTTTTAAAGAGATGATATAATAAAGATGAAGTTAATTAGAATTATTCTAATTAAAATTAACTCATTACTCACTAATGGAAGGTAACGGATATGACAATTAGGGATTATGCAAAGTCAATTGTTTACGGTGGTATGGATGGCATTGTCACAACGTTTGCTGTGGTAGCAGGAGCTGTCGGTGGTAATTTGGGGATTAAACCGATTCTTATTTTAGGATTTTCAAATCTTTTAGCAGACGGATTTTCGATGGCAGTTGGTGATTATTTAAGCTCTACGACAGAAGAATCTGCGGTTAAAGCAAAAGCTGTAAAAAATGCAGGAGCAACCTTTATGTCATTTATCACTTTCGGCTTAATTCCTTTACTGTCATATCTTTTGATTAATGTTTTTAGTCTCTTTAAAATACACACATTTCTGATTGCTTGTGTCTTGGTATCACTTGCCTTAGCCTTACTTGGCTTGGTGAAAGCAATCATTACAGGTAGCAGTAAGAAAAAAGAAATTTTTAGAACCCTACTTATTGGCTTAATCGCTGCGCTTTTTGCCTATTATGTCGGCGAAGGTCTCGGAAAATTAGCAGGAACACGCTAGCAAAATTCACTCATTAATAATGAGTGGATTTTTTTAAACAATTCCCTTGACAAAGATTGGTATATACCATATAATAAAAATAGATAAGAGGTCTATACCAAAACAGAAGATGTTGGAGGATTTAAAAATGAAAGTAATTCGTGTTAATAATCAAGTTGAAGGTGGTCAAGTGGCATTTTCTCTTTTGAAAGATGAAATGGCTAAGGGAGCTAAAACATTGGGACTTGCGACAGGTAGCACACCGCTTAGTTTCTATGAAGAAATTAGAAAGAGCAATCTTGATTTCTCAGATATGACTAGCATTAATCTGGATGAATACGTTGGTTTGGCAGCTGACAACGAGCAAAGTTATCGTCATTTTATGCAAGAAAATCTTTTCCAATACAAACCATTTAAAGAAAGTTTTCTTCCTAACGGCTTGGCAGAAGATTTGCAAGCAGAAACACGTCGTTATGACCAAGTGATTGCTGAACACGGTATTGATTTTCAAATTTTGGGAATTGGGCGCAATGGTCATATTGGTTTTAATGAACCTGGGACACCATTTGACGTGACAACACACATTGTTGATTTGGCAAAAGACACCATTGAAGCAAATAGCCGTTTCTTTGCCAGCATGGATGATGTGCCAAAACAAGCCATTTCAATGGGTATCAAATCAATCATGGCTTCTAAGGTGGTTGTTTTAATGGCTTACGGCGAAGGTAAAGCTGACGCTATCAATCAAATGATTAATGGACCTGTCACTGAAGAATTGCCAGCGAGTGTCCTTCAAAATCACCCTAATGTTGTCGTGATTGTAGATGAAGCCGCAGCAAGTCAATTAAACTAATAAACATGAAGTCTGGGTTTTGACACTCAGACTTTTGCTGTCTAAAAATTATTGATAACATGGTAAAATAGAACCATGCGTTTAGACAAATTATTAGGTCAGGCTGGTTTTGGGTCGCGAAATCAGGTTAAAAAATTAATTCGCAGTCGCCAAGTGTATGTGGACGGTCGTTTGGCTGAAGCGGATAATCTCAACGTTGAGACCAGTCTGCAAAAAATCACAGTATCAGGAAAACAAGTCAAACAGTCATCAGAGAAATATTTTCTTCTCAATAAACCTGCTGGCGTTGTTTCAGCAGTGTCTGATAAAGAACATCAGACAGTGATTGATTTAATCAAAGAAGCAGACCGTGTTCCACAGCTTTATCCAGTCGGACGACTTGACCGCAGTACCGAAGGTTTGCTTCTCATTACCAATAACGGTCCGCTAGGTTACCGAATGTTACATCCCAAATATCACGTTGCCAAGACTTATTATGTCGAGGTTAATGCGTTTTTAGCTGATGATGCGCCAGCATTTTTTGAAAATGGAGTATCCTTTGATGATGGAACGATTTGTAAGTCTGCTAAGCTTGAGCTTATCACGGCAAGTACAGAAAAAAGCTCTGCTTATGTCACGATTTCTGAAGGAAAATTTCATCAGATTAAAAAAATGTTTTTAGCCTACGGTGTAAAAGTAACCTATTTGAAACGACTAACATTTGGAGAATTTCAACTGGGCGATTTACCAAGCGGACAATATCGTGAGTTGACGTCTACCGAAAAAGAAATCTTGAAAAATTATCTGGATTAGGTGTCAGATGTTTTTCAGGATTTTTTTCGAATAAAATAGGTAGGAGGTGTGATGTGTTATCAGCGCTTGATGAAAATGGAAGATTAGTATCCTTGTTAGATGGTATCCCAGCTAACCAAAACTTTGTTTGCCCAGCTTGCCGCTCTGCTGTCCGTTTAAAAAATGGCAAAGTTATGCGTCCGCACTTTGCTCATGTTTCTTTGGATAAGTGTGATTTTTATAGTGAAAATGAAAGCAGTGAGCACCTTCAGTTAAAAGCGGCGCTTTATCATGCTGTGTCGCGGACTGAACAAGTCGTGGTTGAAAAAGTTTTACCAGATTTACATCAGGTGGCTGATTTATTTGTCAATGATAATTTGGCTTTAGAAGTGCAATGTTCGCGCTTATCAGAACAGCGATTATTTCAACGCACAAAAGCCTATCAAAGTCATGGTATTCAAGTACTTTGGTTGTTGGGGGAAAAGTTGTGGCTTGGCAATCGTTTATCACCTTTGCAACGTCATTTTCTTTATTTTTCGCAGAATATGGGCTTTCATTTGTGGGAGTTGGATGTCACAAAACAACTCATTCGTTTACATTATTTAATCTATGAAGATTTGCATGGCAAGGTTCACTATCTAACCAAGACTTGTTCATTTTCAGATGATATTATGGCATTTTTTCGACTTCCTTATCGACAGCAGAAGCTTTCAACTTACGAGGTAAACCAAGACCAAACCTTATTAACCTATATTCAAAAACAGTTATCTTCTCGCCATTCAATTTGGTTAAAAAGGCAAGAAAAAGCTTATTTAAAAGGGAAAAATTTGCTAAGTTTGCCTTTATCGGCTTATTTTCCACAAGTTCGTCCTTTTGATTTTGTTGAGGGGTTCTGTCAGATTTCGCAAGATTTATCACCGTTTTACGAAAATTTTCATCGCTTTTATCAAAATCAAACAGAAAAAGAACGTCAATGGCTTTATCCGCCAGCTTATTATGATAAAATGGTAAATAAACCTCAAAAAGGAGAATGTGATGTCAGATAATCGTAGTCATATTGATGAAAAATACCAATGGGATTTAAGCACAGTTTTTGCTACAGATGATGCTTGGGAAGCGGAGCTGGCTAGTCTTGATAGTGATTTAGAAAATGCTAAAGCTTACAAAGGACGTTTGACAGCGTCAAGTAATGATTTGCTTGCTATTACGGAAAGTTACCTTGCCTTGTCGCGTCGTTTGGAGAAGCTTTATGTTTATGCTTCAATGAAAAACGACCAAGATACAACAGTAGCCAAATACCAAGAATACCAAGCTAAAGCAACAGCAATCTATGCCAAGTTTAGTGAAATTTTTGCTTTTTACGAACCTGAATTGATGCAATTGTCTAAAGAAGCTTTTGAGGATTTCGTGGCAGAAACACCAGCTTTATCTGCTTATGCACATTTCTTTGAGCAACTTTTCAAACGTCAACCGCATGTTTTGTCACAGGCTGAGGAAGAATTATTAGCAGGTGCGCAAGAAATTTTTGGAGCTGCAGGAGAAACATTTGGGCTTTTGGATAATGCTGACATCATTTTTCCAATCGTTCCAGATGATGAGGGCAAAGAAATTCAGCTAACGCATGGTAATTTCATTAGCTTGTTAGAATCAAAAAATCGTGATGTCCGCAAAGAAGCTTACCAAGCTTTGTATGCAACTTATGAACAATTCCAACACACTTATGCGAAAACCTTGCAAACCAATGTCAAAGTGCATAACTATGAAGCGCGTGTTCATCATTTTAAATCAGCACGTGAGGCAGCACTTTCGGCTAATTTTATTCCAGAATCTGTTTATGATACCTTGATTGAAACGGTCAATGCTAACCTGCCTTTGCTTCATCGTTACGTGGAACTTCGCAAGAAAATCCTTAAACTGGATGATTTGAAAATGTACGATATTCATACGCCACTTTCTGAAATGGATATGAGTTTTACCTATGAAGAAGCTTTGGTAAAAGCTGAAGATGTCTTGGCTGTTTTTGGCAAAGAATATTCTGAGCGTGTTCATCGTGCTTTTACAGAACGCTGGATTGACGTCCATGTCAATAAAGGCAAACGCTCTGGTGCCTACTCTGGTGGTTCGTATGATACGAATGCTTTCATGCTGTTAAATTGGCAAGATACCTTGGATAATTTGTTTACCTTAGTTCACGAAACAGGGCACAGCTTGCATTCGACATTTACACGTGAAAATCAACCCTATGTTTATGGAGATTACAGTATTTTCTTGGCAGAAATTGCTTCAACAACTAATGAAAATATTTTGACAGAAACACTTTTGAAAGAAGTTGATGATGACAAAGCACGCTTTGCAATTTTGAATCATTATCTTGATGGTTTCAAGAGTACCATTTTCCGCCAAGCACAATTTGCGGAATTTGAAGATATCATTCATAAGGCAGACCAAGCTGGAGAAGTGTTGACGAGTGATTACCTCAACCAACTTTATGCCGACTTAAACGAGAAATATTATGGACTCAGCAAAACAGACAACCTAGAAATCCAATACGAATGGGCACGCATTCCGCATTTCTACTACAATTACTATGTTTACCAATACGCCACAGGATTTGCGGCAGCTAGTTATTTAGCTGATAAGGTTGTTCACGGTACACAAGCTGATATTGACCGCTACCTTGATTATCTGAAAGCAGGTAATTCTGATTATCCGCTTAATGTGATCAAAAAAGCTGGTGTGGATATGACAACAAGTGCTTATCTAGACGCTGCTTTCCGAATTTTTGAGGAACGCTTGGATGAGTTGGAAGCTTTAATTGAAAAAGGAGCACATCTATAAAATTATAGCGAGGTTGAGTATTCTAACCTCGTTTTTATGTTATAATAGAAAAAATTTTGGGGAGGTGCTGGCATGGAAATTAGGAAACTAGATGTTAGTGATGAAGCGGCTTACCGAGCTTATCAAACGGCTTTGGAAAATGACGATAATCCCTTTATCACGACACGTGAGATTGGTGATTTTAAAACCTTTGTGGAAAATAGCAGAGCGCAAGAAACACAAACTACTAACCCTGATTATTCAACGATGACGACCTATTATGCCTTTTTGAATGGGAAAATTGCTGCGCTTATATCTTGTCGTTGGCAGCTGGAAAAGGGCAATCTTGCGACGATTGGTGGACATATCGGATATCAAACCTCACCAGAATTTAGACGACAAGGTATCATGACCAGACTTCTCAGCTTTGCCCTTGAGCAATATGCCAAACGTGGCATCAATCCTGTGCTTATCACAGCGCGTGAGGACAATATTGCCAGTCGTAGAACCATTGAAAAAGCTGGCGGTATTTTGGAAAATATTATCGATTTAGAGGATGGGCATCGTCTAGCGCGTTATTGGATTACCTTGGACTTGGAGAATTCAGATTAATATTGAAATGAGGAGACAGAAGTGACAACATTTATTTGGGATTTTGACGGAACTTTGGTGGATTCCTACGAAGCGATTGGGCAAGCCTTGCAAGTGACTTATGCGCATTATGGCTTGGCTTTTGATGAACAATGGATTATGGATTTTATTATCAAAGAATCGGTCAAAGCTTTGCTTTATCAAGTGGCAAAAGAGCAAGAATTAGATTTTACGGAGCTATCAGCTTTCTTTAAAAAAGAGCAGGAAGCGCGTGATTATCTGATAAAACCCATGCCACATTTAACAGAGGTTCTTGCGGCAACCAAACAAAAAGGAGTGACACACTTTGCCTATACGCATAAAGGTATCACGGCAAATGATGTTTTAGAAAGACTAGGCGTGCATCAGTATTTTACAGAAGTGGTGACATCAGCAAATGGCTTCGCTCGTAAGCCTGAACCCGAAGCGATTAACTACCTTCTTGAAAAATATGAGTTGGATAAAACAAGCACTTATTACGTTGGTGACCGTCGTCTTGACGTTGAAGCTGCCGAAAATGCAGGCATTAAATCAATTAATCTCGGTCAACCGTCATCAAAAATCAATCAACACATTGCTGATTTATCCGATATTGTGGCACTTTTTAATGACTAAAAATCGAAGAAAGCCTATTCACAACGGGTTTATTTTGCTATATAATAAGAGTTATGGTTAAATCATATTCAAAAACAGCAAATCACAATATGCGTCGTCCCGTAGTGAAAGAAGACATTGTTCGCTATATGCGAACACATCAGAAGCAAAATGAGGGCTATCTGGCAGAATTGGAAGCATTTGCTCATCAAGAAAATATCCCTATTATTCAGCATGAAGTTGTGGCTTATTTTCGTTTTTTGATGCAAACATTGCAGCCAAAAAATATTTTAGAGATTGGCACAGCTATCGGATTTTCAGCACTTTTAATGGCAGAAAATGCCCCAGATGCGAAGATTACGACACTTGACCGTAATCCTGAAATGATTGCCTTCGCCAAGGAAAATTTTGCTAAGTATGACACTCGCAAACAAATTACTTTGCTTGAAGGAGATGCCGTTGATACTCTTTCGACACTTGATGGGGAATTTGACTTTGTTTTTATGGATTCAGCGAAATCAAAATACATTGTCTTTCTGCCAGAAGTCTTGAAACATTTGAAAGTCGGCGGAGTCATTGTCTTTGATGATGTTTTCCAAGGCGGGGATATTGTCAAGCCAATCGAAGAAGTGCGCCGCGGACAACGGACAATCTATCGTGGGCTTCAACGATTGTTTGATGCGACACTGGATAATCCAAATTTAACAGCAACCTTACTTCCGTTAAGCGACGGATTATTGATGATTCGTAAAAATACAGCAGATATATCACTGTAAAATTAAGCAATATTTAAGTTATTGTGATATACTAGTGGAGTTAAAGACAAATTAAGGAGTTTAATAACAATGGCCAACAAAGAAAAATCAGGGTTTAAGAAAGTTATCCAAAGTAAAGCTTTCAAAGGTGTTTCAATTGCAGTAGCTTCAGCTCTTATCGGTGCAGGTGTAACTTACCTTGCTACTAACAGCAATTCAGAAACAAAAGCTCTTGTTACCATGAAAGGTGATACTATCACAGTATCAGATTTCTATAACGCTGCCAAAAGCACTTCTTCATCACAACAAACAATGTTGAACTTGATTTTATCACGTGTTTTTGAAGACCAATACGGTGATAAAGTATCAGACGATGATGTTTCAGAAGCATACAATACAACAGCTTCATCTTATGGTTCATCATTCTCAAGCGCACTTTCAGCAGCTGGATTGACATCAGATACTTACAAACAACAAATCCGTACATCAATGTTGGTTGAATACGCTGTAAAACAAGCTGCTAAGAAAAAATTAACAACTAAAAACTATAAAGCGGCTTACGAAGATTACAATCCTGACACTACAGCTATCGTTATTGCTTTGAGCGATGAAGACACAGCAAATTCAGTTCATGACCAAGCAACAGCAGATGGTGCTGATTTTGAAACAATCGCTAAAGATAATACAACAGCAGATAAGACAGAGTACACATTTGATTCAGCAGATACTGATTTGCCAGAAGATGTTATGAATGCTGCCTTTGACCAAGACGAAGGTTCTGTATCAGATGTTATTAAAGTGCTTGATACATCAAAATATTCTTACACTTACTATATTGTGAAAACAACTAAGAAAACAGAAAAAGATTCTGACTGGAAAACTTACAAAAAACGTTTGAAGAAAATTATCTTAGCTCAATATGAAAGTGATACTGACTTCCAAAACAAAGTTATTGCTAAAGCACTTGATAAAGCAAATGTGAAGATTAAAGACGATAGCTTTGCAAGCATCCTTTCACAATATGCAACAAGCTCATCATCTTCATCAACAAGCTCATCAAGCTCATCAAGTTCATCAAGTTCAAGTTCAACTGAAGAATCTTCTACAACTGAAAGTTCAGATGAATAACATACTTGACCTGAAGCTTAAAATACAGTACAATTAAAAAGATTGAGAATCGTTTTTAAAGTTTCAGATTCAGAAAAGTGGCGGATGTTGCGAGCCATGGAAGAATTTAAAAATGTGCTACTCATGTTTTCTTACCTTTGGACTTTGAACATCATCTTCTGATGACATCAAGTAAAAGAAGAAAAAACAATTTAAGATATAAATGAAGAATGACAAGTTCATTGAATAGAGGTGGTACCGTGGCTGTTTGTCACCCTCTGTATGTGGACTTGTCGTTTTTTGATGACAAAAAAGCACAATTTTGATGGATGATTTCAATCTATGGCAAGCGTTGAAAAACCGCTTAGTAATAAGAAAAGGAAAGATGTAATGAAACAATTAACTAGTGCGCAAGTGCGCCAAATGTGGTTAGATTTTTGGAAATCAAAAGGTCATTCTGTTGAACCTTCAGCAAACTTGGTTCCTGTAAATGACCCTACATTGTTATGGATTAACTCAGGTGTTGCAACCCTTAAAAAATATTTTGACGGTTCTGTCATTCCTGACAATCCACGTATCACAAATGCACAAAAAGCTATCCGTACAAACGATATTGAAAATGTTGGTAAGACAGCTCGTCACCACACAATGTTTGAAATGTTGGGAAATTTCTCTGTTGGTGATTATTTTCGTGATGAAGCTATCACTTGGGGATATGAATTATTAACAAGCCCAGAATGGTTTGATTTCCCTAAAGATAAACTTTACATGACTTACTATCCAGATGATAAAGATACTTACAATCGCTGGATTTCACTTGGTGTTGAGCCAAGCCACTTGATTCCAATCGAAGATAACTTCTGGGAAATCGGTGCTGGACCTTCAGGACCAGATACAGAAATCTTCTTTGACCGTGGTGAAGATTTTGACCCAGACCACGTTGGTATCAAACTTCTTGCTGAAGATATTGAAAATGACCGTTATATCGAAATCTGGAACATCGTATTGTCACAATTCAATGCTGACCCAGCTGTTCCACGTTCAGAATACAAAGAATTACCACACAAAAACATTGATACGGGTGCTGGTTTAGAACGTTTGGTTGCAGTTATGCAAGGGGCTAAAACAAACTTTGAAACTGACCTCTTCATGCCAATCATTCGCGAAATTGAAAAATTATCTGGTAAAACTTATGACCCAGATGGCGACAATATGAGCTTCAAAGTTATTGCCGATCACATCCGCTCACTTTCATTTGCTATCGGTGATGGTGCCCTTCCCGGAAATGAAGGTCGTGGTTACGTGCTTCGTCGCTTGCTTCGTCGTGCTGTTATGCACGGTCGTCGTCTTGGTATCAAGGAAACATTCTTGTACAAATTGGTTCCAACTGTTGGTAAAATCATGGAATCATACTACCCAGAGATTCTTGAAAAACAAGACTTTATCGAAAAAATCGTCAAACGTGAAGAAGAAACATTTGCTCGTACAATCGATGCTGGTTCAAGCATGCTTGATGAATTGTTGGCTGATTTGAAAGCTGCTGGCAAAGATACGGTTGAAGGTAAAGACATCTTCAAATTGTACGATACATACGGATTCCCAGTTGAATTGACAGAAGAATTGGCTGAAGATAAAGGCTTCAAGATTGACCATGCTGGCTTTGAAGCTGCTATGAAAGAACAACAAGAACGTGCTCGTGCCAATGTTGTTAAAGGCGGCTCAATGGGTATGCAAAACGAGACATTGTCAAGCATCACTGAAGAATCAGTTTTTAGCTACGAAGATGAAGTCCTTGATTCTACATTGTCAGTTATCATCGCTGATAACGAACGTACAGAAGCTGTTTCAGAAGGTCAAGCCTTGCTTGTCTTTGCTAAAACACCATTCTACGCTGAAATGGGTGGACAAGTGGCTGACCACGGTGTGATTAAAAATGATAAAGGCGATATCGTTGCGCGTGTGACTGATGTTCAAAAAGCACCAAATGGTCAAGCACTTCATACAGTTGAAGTCTTGGCAAGCTTGTCAGTTGGTACAACATATACTCTTGAAATCGACAGCAAACGTCGTCACCGTGTGATTAAAAACCACACAGCAACTCACTTGCTTCACGCTGCGCTTCACAATGTTATCGGTGAACACGCTACTCAAGCTGGTTCACTTAATGAAGAAGGCTTCTTGCGCTTTGACTTTACTCACTTTGAGGCTGTAACAGCTGAAGAATTACGTCAAATTGAAGAAGAAGTTAACCAACAAATCTGGAATGCTATTCCTGTTAAGACTATTGAAACTGACATTGATACTGCGAAATCAATGGGCGCAATGGCTTTGTTTGGTGAAAAATACGGTAAAAACGTCCGTGTTGTCACAATCGGTGATTACTCAATCGAACTTTGTGGTGGAACACACGTTTCAAATACAGCAGAAATCGGAATCTTCAAGATTGTCAAAGAAGAAGGGATTGGTTCAGGAACACGTCGTATCCTTGCTGTAACAAGTAAAGAAGCCTTTGAAGCTTACCGTCAAGAAGAAGAAGACCTTAAAACAATTGCTGCTACGCTTAAAGTCCCACAATTGAAAGAAGTCACTAATAAAGTCGCAAGCTTGCAAGAACAATTGCACAAATTGCAAAAAGAAAATGCTGAATTGAAAGAAAAAGCAGCTGCAGCGCAAGCTGGTGATGTCTTTGAAGATGTTAAAGAAGCAAATGGAGTTCGTTACATTGCTAGCCAAGTAAACGTTTCTGACGCTGGTGCTCTTCGTACATTTGCGGACAACTGGAAACAAAAAGATTACTCTGACGTGCTTGTATTGGCGGCAGCTATTGGCGAAAAAGTCAATGTTCTTGTAGCAAGCAAAGCAAAAGATGTTCACGCTGGCAATTTGATTAAAGCTTTGGCACCAATCGTATCAGGTCGTGGTGGTGGTAAACCAGACATGGCTATGGCTGGTGGTTCAGATGCCGCTAAAATTGCTGACCTTCTTGCAGCAGTAGCTGAAAATCTGTAACATCCGTTAGGCAGTCTTTGACTGATAAAGGAGTTGTTTTGTCAGATGAAATCTAAAAACACACTTTTGAAATTAGCTATCGCTTTTATCGGCATAACGCTGCTGATTCTTGCTTACATTATTATTGTAGATGCTCTGCAAGGTCATGTTGATTGGGTAACCTTACTAGTCGCTTTAGCAGAAGGCAGCCTCCTCAGCAGTCTGATAAAAATGTTACAAGATAGCGGAAAATAAACATAAGCCCACCTAAAAAGGTGGGTTTTTTAGTTATAGTTTTTAACTATCGAGTCTATTTAAAATAACTATTTTACGAGGGATTTTTAGACTGTTATAATAGTCACTAAGATTTCAGAATATTTTCACAGAAGATAGAATTGAGGGAAAAATGAAAGTTTCACTTATTCAGATGGCTATCCGTGAAGCGGATCCTGAGCAAAATAGAAAGAAAGTATTGGAGTTATTGGAAAAAGCGGTGCATGATGCGCCAGATGTGATTGTTCTTCCTGAGATGTGGAATACTGGCTATGCCTTGAAACAGCTGGCAGATATTGCTGATGTTAATGGGAAAGAAACGATAACGGATTTAGGAAATTTTGCTAAGAAGTACCATGTTAATTTGGTGGCTGGTTCGGTCGCAACGGCAAAAGAGAATCACTTTTTTAATACGACCTATGTGTTTAATCGAGAGGGGCAAGTGATTGCTGATTATGATAAGGTGCATTTGTTTGGTTTAATGGTAGAAGATGAGTACCTGCAAGCAGGCAATAAAGAAAGTGTCTTTGAACTAGATGATGTCAAAGCAGCTAGTGTGATTTGTTATGACATTCGTTTTCCAGAATGGGTGAGAACCTTGATGTCTAGCGGTGCTAAGGTTTTATTTGTAGTAGCTGAATGGCCCAAAGAACGTGTAGAGCAATGGGAGATTTTATTGCGAGCGCGTGCGGTTGAAAATCAAGCCTTTGTCGTGGCTGTCAATCGGGTTGGCGATGGCATTTCAGACCATTTTTCTGGGCATTCTCTGGTGATTGACCCATTGGGGAAAATCGTTTTACAAGTGCCAGATAATCAAGAGGGAATTTTTACGGCTGAACTTGATTTGACAGAAGTTGAAAAAAATCGAGGTCACATTCCAGTTTTTGCTGACCGCAAGCCAGATTTGTATCATTAGGAGGAATTAAGGTGTTTTCACAATCAAAGATTTTACAAGAATTGCCAGAACAGTTTTTTGCTAGTCTTGTCGCAAAAGTTAATGCCAAAGTGGCAGAAGGCTATGATGTCATCAATCTTGGACAGGGCAATCCAGATCAGCCAACTTATGATTACATTGTTGATGCTTTAGTTGAATCAGCCAAAAATCCTGCTTCTCATAAATACTCGCAATTTCGTGGAAATAGTAATTTTAAAGCGGCAGCCAGTCAATTTTATAAGGACAATTATCATGTAAATCTTGATAGCGAAAAGGAAATTTGTGTCCTTGGTGGCGCAAAGATTGGCTTGGTAGAATTTCCTCTGGCGACAATGAATCCTGATGAATTGCTCTTGTTGCCAGACCCAGGTTATCCAGATTATCTCTCAAGTGTGTCGCTTGGAAAAATCAACTATGAGACATTTCCGTTAAAAGCTGAAAATAATTTCTTACCAGACTTGCAAGCTATTCCTGAAGAAATAGCTAAACGTGCGAAATTCATCTATGTTAATTATCCTAATAATCCGACAGGTGCGGTTGCAACTGCAGCGTTTTACGAAGAACTCGTCGCTTGGGCTAAAAAATACGAGGTTGGGGTAGTTAGCGATTTTGCTTATGGTGCCTTAGGGGCAGACGGTTATGAGAATCCAAGCTTTTTGTCAACACCTGGAGCTAAAGATGTCGGCATTGAGTTATACACTTTTTCTAAGACCTTTAATATGGCAGGGTGGCGTTTGGCATTTGCGGCAGGAAATGAACAATTGATTGAAGCGCTTAATTTGCTACAAGACCACCTTTTTGTAAGTATCTTCCCTGCTATTCAAGATGCGGGAGCAGTAGCTCTTTTAGATGAAAAAGCAAAAGCAGCAATCGCAGGGTTAAATCAGAAATACAACGAGCGTCGCCATGCTTTTGTTCAAGCAGCAGAAAAAATTGGTTGGCATGCTTTTGAGTCAAAAGGGTCATTCTATGCTTGGATGCCCGTACCAGAAGGGGATGACAGCGAAAGCTTTGCAGATTTGCTATTAAATGAAGCTCATGTTGCTGTCGCACCAGGAAAAGGTTTTGGAGAACAAGGAGACGGATACGTCAGAATCGGCTTGCTCGTCGAACCAGACCGCCTTGTCGAAGCCGTCGAGCGAATTAACAAACTGAAATTATTTGAAAAATAGTGAAAGCATAAGTGAAAATTTATGCTTTTTTTGTTTTTTATGCAAAAAACACTTGACTTATGAATAAATATACTATAAAATTGAATACATATTTATTCAAGGAGTGTATATTATGAAGGTGTCAATTGTTGGTATCACTGGATATAGTGGTCTCGAATTAGTTAAATTATTGAATAATCATAAAAATGTTACGATTGCTTCGATTCATGCAACTAAGGAAATCGGCCGACGATTGTCAGAATTATACCCTTACCTTGTTGGTGTTTGTGACTTAGTTATTGAGGCATTTAATGCTCAAGAAATCATGGAAAAATCAGATTTGGTTTTCTTTGCGACACCAAGTGGGGTGGCTAGCCAGTTAGCGCAGCCATTTGTTGAAACTGATTTCCCAGTGATTGATTTGTCGGGAGACCATCGTTTGCCAGCTGATTCTTATGAAAAATGGTATAAAAAAACACCAGCTAGTGATGATGTGTTGAATAAATTTACATATGCTTTGGCAGAATTTACAGATGTCCAAGGTAAGAAATTCATTTCAAACCCTGGTTGCTATGCGACAGCAACAGAATTAGCCTTGATTCCATTGCTAAAAGCTGGTGTGGCTGAAGAAGATTCTATCATCGTTGATGCAAAAAGTGGTTTGACGGGGGCTGGTAAAGCTTTATCAGAATCAAGTCACTTTGTCAATGTGCATGATAACTACGTGACTTACAAATTAAACCGTCATCAGCATATTCCTGAAATTGTGCAGGAATTGCAATTATTTAGCAAGAAGTTACACCACATTCAGTTTTCAACGTCATTGTTGCCAGTTAACCGTGGGATTATGGCGACTTCTTATGTTAAATTGAAAAAACCATTGAGCGAAGCGGAATTATACGCCATTTACAAGGATGCTTACAAGGACAAACCTTTTGTTCGCATCCAAGATGATTTGCCAGAATTGCACAATGTTATCGGTTCAAACTTTACAGATATTGGTTTTGTTTACAATGATGTCACAAATGTGCTGACGGTCGTATCTGTTATCGATAATTTGATTAAAGGCGCTGCTGGTCAAGCCGTGCAAAATCTGAATTTGATGAATGGTTGGAACGAAACAGAAGGTTTGTTGATTTCACCGAATTATTTATAGAAATAGAAAGGAAGTAGCACAGAAGGTTATTGGGAAGTATGAGTTCCTTACGTGTTACAGGTATAAGAAGATGAAAGTGATTGAAGGAAATGTTGCGAGCCCTCTTGGTTTTTCGGCAGACGGTTTGCATGCAGGATTTAAGAAAAGAAAACTTGATTTTGGTTGGATTGTTTCAGAAGTTCCCGCTAGTGTAGCAGGTGTTTACACGACAAATAAAGTCATTGCTGCGCCATTGATTGTGACACGAAATTCCATTAAAAAAGCGCAAAAGATGAAAGCAATCGTTGTGAATTCAGGAGTGGCAAATTCTTGTACGGGCGTGCAAGGAATGGAAGATGCCTATACTATGCAAAAATGGACAGCTGAAAAATTAGGCGTTGAGCCTGATTTGGTCGGTATTGCTTCAACGGGTGTTATTGGTGATTTGTTGCCAATGGATACTCTTAAAACTGGGCTTTCTAAGCTTGTTGTTAATGGTAATTCTGATGATTTCTCGAAAGCTATCTTAACAACAGATACTATGGTTAAAACCGTTGCTGTCACAGAAAAATTTGGTCGTGATGAAGTGACCATGGCTGGTGTAGCGAAGGGTTCAGGAATGATTCATCCAAATATGGCAACCATGCTTGCTTTTATCACTTGTGATGCGAATATTTCAAGTGAGACCTTGCAGCTTGCGCTAAGCCAAAATGTTGAAACAACATTTAACCAAATTACGGTTGACGGTGATACATCAACAAATGACATGGTCTTAGTGTTATCAAATGGTTGTACATTGAATGAAGAAATCTTGCCAGATACACCAGAATTTGATAAATTCTCAGCAATGCTTAATTACGTCATGCAAGAATTGGCTAAGAAAATCGCCAAAGACGGTGAGGGTGCAAGCAAACTCATTGAAGTCAATGTCAAGAATGCACCTAATGCCCTTGATGCCCGTATGATGGCAAAAAGTGTCGTTGGTTCAAGTCTTGTTAAAACAGCGATTTTTGGAGAGGACCCTAACTGGGGACGTATTTTAGCAGCGGTTGGCTATGCAGGTGTTGATGTTCCAGTTGACAACATTGACATTTACCTCGGCGACATTCCTGTTATGCTAAAATCAAGCCCAGTTGACTTTGAAGTTGAGGAAATGCAAGACATCATGCACGAGGATGAGATTACGATTACGGTTGATTTGCATTCTGGTGAAGCAGTAGGAAAAGCTTGGGGCTGTGATTTATCGTACGACTACGTGAAAATTAATGCCCTTTATCGCACATAAAGAGAAGAAACATATGGAAAATATTATTGTGATTAAAATCGGAGGTGTTGCTAGTCAGCACCTTTCGCAAGACTTTATTAATCAAATCAAAAAATGGAAAGAAGCAGGCAAGCAGTTGGTTATCGTTCATGGTGGGGGCTTTGCGATTAACAAATTAATGGAAGAAGAGCACGTGCCTGTTAAGAAAATCAACGGTCTGCGTGTGACGAGCCAATCTGACATGAAGCTTGTTAGCTATGCCTTGTTAAATATCGTTGGAGAAAATTTGGTTAAAAAACTTAACCAGTCGTCTATTGATAGCATTCAACTCTTGTCTGATATTGAAAAAGTCGTTCAGGCTGATTTCTTAGACCAAGAAACTTACGGTTATGTTGGCAATGTTTCACAAATTCAGACGGAAATCTTGGAAAAAATGTTGGCGAATCAAATGTTACCTGTCCTTGCCTCAATTGGCTATTCTAAAGATGGTGATATGCTAAATATCAATGCGGATTATCTTGCAACAGCTGTTGCCGTTGCCCTCGGTGCTGAAAAATTAGTCTTGATGACTGATGTTAAAGGTGTTTTGGAAAATGGTGCGGTGCTCGATAGCCTTTCTTCGACAGAATTTCAAGATAAGATTGACCAAGGAATGATCACAGGAGGCATGATTCCTAAGATTGAATCAGCGGTAAATACCGTTTTAGCAGGTGTTGGTGAGGTATTGATTGGCGACAATCTGGTAACAGGAACTTCAATCATCTGCTAACTCTAGCATGAAAGGGAAGATAACAATGACAAAATTATTTCAAAATTATAAACGCGCAGCCGTTGAATTTGTCAAGGCAGAAGGAAATTACCTTTTTGACCAAGACGGCAAGAAATACCTTGATTTTTCAACAGGAATCGGTGTGACAAATCTTGGTTTTCACCCAGAAGTAAAAGCTGCCTTACAAAAACAAGCTGAAGAAATCTGGCACACACCAAACTTGTACCTTAATTCTTTGCAAGAAGAAGTGGCAGACAAGTTGATTGGGAATAAAGATTATCTTGCTTTCTTTGCCAATAGTGGTGCTGAAGCCAATGAAGCTGCTATTAAAATTGCACGTAAGGCGACTGGCAAGCAAGAAATCATTGCTTTTGTTAATTCTTTTCATGGTCGTACTTTTGGGTCAATGTCCGCAACTGGGCAAGACAAAATTAAAACTGGTTTTGGTGATGGCGTGCCACATTTTAGCTATGCGATTTACAATGATTTAGATAGCGTGAAAAGCTTGGTAACCGATGATACTGCCGCGATTATGTTGGAATTGGTTCAAGGGGAATCAGGTGTTCGTCCAGCTGACAAAGGTTTTGTGACAGCATTAAGCGCATTTTGCCAAGAAATAGGTATTTTGCTGATTGTTGATGAGGTGCAAACTGGTATGGGACGTACTGGTAAATTGTTCTCATTTGAACATTATGGCATTGAGCCTGATATTTTCACTTTGGCAAAAGGTCTTGGAAATGGTGTACCAGTCGGTGCCATGTTAGCCAAGGAAAAACTTGGTTTTGCTTTCTCTTACGGTAGCCATGGTTCAACCTTTGGTGGTAATAAACTTGTCATGTCAGTAGCCTCAAGCGTACTCGATATTATGTTGGCTGACGGTTTCTTGCCACAAGCGTTTGACAATGGAAATTACTTGCAAGCTGAATTGAAGAAAGCTTTGGCTGGCAATGCAAAAGTGACTGATGTTCGTGGTCTTGGTTACATGATTGGGATTGAAACGACTGAAAATCTTGCCGAATTGGTCGAAAAAGCACGTGATAAAGGCTTGATTGTCTTGACAGCAGGAACAAATGTTATTCGTCTCTTGCCACCATTGACCTTGACGAAGGAAGAAATAGACCAAGGCGTAGCCATTTTGGCAGAGGTTTTTGCGTAAAAGCTAGGGAAGTTGGGCAAGTTTGTCTCAACTTCTTTTTAAGTTGACAAATTGGTTGAAAATGTATATAATTTTCTGAAAATATGAGAGGTAAAAATATGTCAAAAAATATTTTAATTGTTGCAGGGCATCCCGATTTGAAAAATGATTCTTTAGCCAATAAAACGATTTTGGAAGAAGTGAAGAAAGCTTTGCCAGAGGTGGAATTGGACATCTTGAGTGATTTGTATCCTGATTATCAGATTGATGTGGCAGCAGAGCAGGATAAATTGCGAGAGGCTGATGTGATTATTTTCCAATACCCATTGTACTGGTATATGACGCCGTCTTTGCTTAATAAATGGATTGAAAGGGTCTTTGTTCACGGCTTTTCACATGGTTCAACTGGTGATGCTTTGAAAGGAAAATATTTGGTGGCATCTTTGACAACTGGAGCAGGAGAAGCGGCTTATAGCGCAGAAGCAGGCACGACGATTGATGACCTTTTGGCACCAATTCGTTTGACAGCGAAATTAACACAGTTAAACTATGCAGGTCACATTGTCACACATGGTGTTTCTTACTCACTTCGAGAGGACGCTAACAAAGCACAAGAAATGGTTGTAAAATCACAAGGACATGCCCAAAAATTGGTGGCGTTGGTGAATGGTTTGTAAAAAATATTGATATTTTAGGAGCTCAGATTATTTAATCTGAGTTTTTATTTGACAAGAATTATATACTATTTGACAAATATTTTTTCATTTTTGACAAAGATGCTTGTCAAAAATAAAAAACGATGTTATAATCAAATCAACAAAAGGGAGGAGATTATATGTCGGATAAAAATTGGTTTCTTATTTTTCTTGCTATTTTTGGTGCTTATTTAACATCAGAAGCACCAAATCCTAGGAGGAAGGAATTGTTAAAAAACAATTTCTAAAAAGGAAGCAACTTTTGTTAGTTACTAGAATGGAGGGTATTTTGGTTTTAAAAAATCGTCTTAAAGAATTACGGGCGCGTGATGGGTTAAATCAAACTCAACTAGCCAAATTAGCTAAGGTTTCTAGGCAAACGATCAGTCTCTTGGAGCGCAATGAATACACGCCATCGGTGATTATCGCTCTGCGCATTGCACACATATTCAACGAACCTGTCGAAAATGTTTTTAGTCTTGATGAAGAGGGAGAAGAAGAATGAAAAAGACAAAAAGATTAACAATTGCGCAACGTATCTTAACGTGGTTTGGAATCTTCGTAGTTAGTGCGCTTGCAGGTGGGCTTATTGGTTATTTTGGTGTTGATTTTGGCGATAATGTGCTAACGTTTAATTATGATACTTTTATGGTTTTGGCTTATGGGATTACTGCTATTTCAATTATTGTTACATTATGGTTTATGTATCAAGCAAATCATTACCATAATCGTTATGAAAGCATGGGTGATGATGCTGATGAAGATGATAGTTATGAGGTTTATCGCCAGACATTTAAAAATTTAGAGTTTGCAACAATTTTCTACAATGTCTCAGTAGCATTAATTCTCCTTTCAATATTTGGTGATGTTTACGGTTTCCATGATAGGATTGTTAGCGGTGCTGTCCTTAATCTTACAGCATATGTAAAAGATATCATTTTCCTAGCTCTGCTAATTATTTTTCAAGTGATGATATTTAAATTAACTCAGAAAATTCGTCACTATAAATTATCAACTTTTCCGACAATTAAAGAAGTAAAGGAATTTGCTTATTCTTATGATGAAGGGGAGCTTCAAGCAAATTATGAACAAGCATTCTTGATTGTTTTCAATCTTAATCAGTATTTACCATTTGTTTATATTGTGTTGTGTGTGTTAGCAACACTTAGCTCAGTTGATGTCACTTCAGGTTTGGTCGTAACGACAGCAATCTATCTCTATATCAATCTTGCGAACATTCGCTTTGTTAATAAATATTTCAGAAAATAAGAAAAATGATTGACAGCGTTTTTAAATCGTGCTAATCTAAAAAAGAATTGAATAGTTTTCTTCGGGGTGGGGTGTGATTCCCGACCGACGGTGATTCTTTGTCGTTGATTGCTATTTGCTTTTATTCGTTGTTGACGCCTCTTGCCTAACACCAGTTATGTCTGCGAGGTGTCGCCTAGACTAAAAGCAAATCATCAATCAACTTTGTTTGATAATCAAATGAGCAAAGATAAGTCCGTGAGCGCAAGCTGATCTGGTGCGATTCCAGAACCGACAGTATAGTCTGGATGGGAGAAGAAATTGATAGAGTGTCAAAGGGCAAGTCTCTTGCTTTTTGGAATACTTTTTTAGTTGTCTTTGATTGCCTCGTAGTGTATTGCTACGAGGTTTTTGATTACAATTATTGTTTTTTGGTGTTGCTTGATGCAATGGTAAAAATGAATTATCCCGATGAAATTGCTTTGGCTAAGGTCGCTAAGCTTGTTTTCATTGGGATTTTTTTGCTAGAAAGGAGGCTTTTATGCACGAAAACTATATGGCACAGGCAATTGCAGCAGCTAAACAAGGTTTTAGGCAGACCTATACCAATCCCTTAGTTGGTGCGGTTATCGTTAAAAATGGTCGTGTGATTGCTCGTGGTGCGCATTTGCAGTATGGTCACGAGCATGCTGAGAAAAATGCGATTTTGCATTGTGAAGCCCCTGAAGAACTAGCCAATTCAACTCTTTATGTGACTCTGGAACCTTGTCATCATACTGGGAAGCAGCCGCCTTGTACGCAGGCGATTGTTGAAGCAGGCATTAAAAAGGTTGTTGTTGGACAGCTTGACCCCAATCCTTTGGTTGCTGGAAAAGGTTTAGAATTCTTGAAAAGTCAAGGAATTGAGGTTGTCACACAAGCTTTGGAAAATGAGGCACGCGCACTTAATCCGCATTATAATTTTTACCATGAATACAAGCGCCCTTACGTGGTTTTGAAACAAGCGGTGAGTTTGGATGGGAAAATTGCGGTGCTTGGCAAACGAACTGCCTTGACCAATGATGAAACCAACCGTTTTGTTCATGATGAGCGAGATGATTACCAAGCCATTTTGGTTGGTGCTGACACAGTTTTGATTGATAACCCACAATTATTGGGCGCTGGGACGAGTTTGTATCCGCCAGTACGCGTGATTTTGGACGAAACAGGGCGCATTTTTGACAAACGAGAGCTACAAATTTTTAAAAATCAATCAGCGCCAGTTTACATTTTTAGTAGGCGACAAGTTGCGAATTTGCCTGCGCATATCACGGTTATAGCCTTATCTAATTTTTCCATTGCTAACATTTTGCAGGCGCTTTATGAGAAAAAGATCCAGTCTGTTTATGTCGAGGGCGGAGCGCAGGTTCATGATGCGTTTTTAGCGAGCGATTTATGGGATGAGCTCATTTCTTACGTGACCCCTAAGGTGATTGGTGGCAATGGCAGAGCTGCTATGGCAAGTTCTCGTCAGGTTGAACAAGTTTACGATTTGCAGGATTTTTCAGTTCAAACAATTGGCACTAATCTACGTTTGTCAGTCAAAAGGAGGTTGTGATGTTTACAGGATTAATTCAAGAACAGGGGCGTATCAGCCGAATCGTCAAACAGCAACACAGTATCAAATTAACTTGCAAAGCTTCACGAAAATTATTAGCGGATTACAAAATCGGTGATAGTATGGCAATCAATGGGGTTTGTCTGACTTGTGTGGCTAAAGCAGGTGATACGTTTACGGTGGATATTATGCCAGAGACTTTTAAGCGCACTATTTTTTCAGAATGTCGTATCGGTGATTTGGTGAATCTTGAGCTGGCTATGGCTGCTAATGCACGTTTTGAAGGGCACCTTGTGACGGGGCACGTTGATAGTGTCGCAACTCTCATCCAAAAACACAGCGATGAAAATGCTATCGTGCTCAGCTTTGCTATTTCCCAAAAACTCGCAGGGCAAATCGTGGGGCAGGGCTCAATCGCAGTCAATGGGGTTAGTCTGACGGTGGTGTCGGTGACGTCTGGGCAATTTAGCGTGTCGCTGATTCCGCATACGGCGAAAGAAACTAACTTGGCTCGACTCAAAAAAGGCGATAAGGTCAATATCGAGACGGATATTTTAGCCAAATACATGCAAGCACAAGTTACAAAAATGGGAGGACAATAAATGTTTAAGGATGTCGAAAAAGCTCTTGCTGATTTGAAAGCAGGAAAATTAATCGTGGTGGTTGATGATGATGACCGCGAAGCAGAAGGGGATTTGGTTGGTTTAGCCGAATTGGCTAGCGCTGACAATGTGAATTTTATGACCAAGAACGCGCGTGGTTTGATTTGTGCGCCAGTAGCTAAAAGCATTGCTGAGCGTTTGGAACTTGTTCCTATGTCAGCAGAAAATACTGATGCGCATGGCACAGCCTTTACTATCAGCGTGGACCATAAAGAAACCTCAACAGGTATTTCAGCCTTTGACCGTGCTAAGACCATTCAAACCTTGGCTGCTAAGGCTAGTAAAGCTAGTGATTTTCACCGACCTGGGCATATGTTTCCTTTGGTTGGACGAAGCGGCGGTGTTTTGCAACGGCGTGGGCATACGGAAGCTAGTCTTGATTTAGCACGTTTGGCTGGTAGCACAGAAGCAGCTTATATTTGCGAAATTTTAAAAGAAGATGGCACCATGGCACGAAAAGCTGATTTGCACGCTTATGCTGAAAAATGGCATTTGACCATGATTGAAGTAGGAGATATCGCACGTTATGTGAGCTTTCAAGATAGCCCAAAGGTAACGTTACCGTCGTCTTATGGTGATTTTGAGCTTCGCTTGTTTGAAGATGAGAAAAAACGTGAGCACCTCTTGTTATCAAAAGGTGACCTGACGTCTGATGAACCACTATTAGTTCGTCTGCATTCGGAATGTTTGACAGGGGATGTTTTTGGCTCTTTACGTTGTGATTGTGGTGAGCAGCTGCACGCAGCGATGAAGAAAATTGATAAGCTTGGATGCGGAGCGATTTTATACCTTCGCCAAGAAGGACGTGGTATTGGTCTTAAAAATAAGCTCAAAGCTTATCAGCTGCAAGAAAAAGGATTTGATACCTATGATGCCAATCTTGAGCTTGGTTTTGCGCCAGATGAGCGTGATTACCAGATTGCAGCAGACATATTGTCCTTTTTGAACATTAAACAAATTAAGCTGTTGACTAACAATCCTGATAAGCTAGAACAGCTTGAAAAATCTGGTATCGAGGTTGTCGAACGCTTACCGTTACAAATTCCAGCGCACGTGGAAAATCGTACTTACTTGCAAACCAAACAAGAAAAATTTCATCATTTATTACACATCGTTTAAGGAGAAAAAATCATGACAACATTTGAAGGGAAATTTATTGGAAAAGATGTTAAAATCGCTATCGTCGTTGCACGCTTTAATGAATTTATTACCTCGAAATTATTAGGTGGAGCAATGGACGGCTTGATTCGTAACGAAGTAGCTAAAGAAGCTATTGATGTTTACTGGGTTCCAGGTGCTTTTGAAATTCCATTTATGACGAAAAAAATCGTTGCAAGTGGAAAATACAACGGTGTTATCACACTTGGCAGTGTTATTCGTGGGTCAACTAGTCACTACGATCTTGTTTGTAATGAAGTGGCAAAAGGTGTCGGGCAAATCAATCTCACAAGCGATATTCCAGTTATGTTTGGCGTGATTACGACAGAAGATATTGAGCAAGCCATCGAACGCTCAGGTTCAAAAGCAGGAAATAAAGGCAGCGAATGCGCACAAGGTGTGCTTGAAATGATTAACCTAGCAAAACAACTCTAAAACAAACGTGATAGATAGCAAAAAGCTGAGCAAGAACACTCAGCTATTTCGTCATTCTCATTTCAAATGTGCCCAGGCGGTTTGAATGGCGGTAATGTCCACTTTGAAGTGTGATTTGTTTGTTTTCAGATAGGCAAGGTAAAAATCAATCTGTGCAGTTTCGTCGGTAATTGGCATTTCTAAACGGCGATTGTGTACTTGCCTTTCGCGCGTGAGCTGCGTAATATTGGTTGTGAAATACGGCAAACTCGAATAGCGCCTAATTTCATTGAAATCATCAACTTCAGCTTGGTAAATGAATTTCGCATTTGGAATATTGTCCTCGATAATTTGTTGCCAAATGCCAATGTCGCGAAGAACCACGAAACTAAAACCAGCCATTTCTTGAAACGTCGTTTCGCTTTTATTAGCTGGGACAACCATGGCATCACTGTTGATACGTAAACTTTCCGTGCCGACATAAAGCGATTCGATGTCATCTGTTTGAATTTCTTGGTGCGTGAAAATGAGCTGATAATCTTGAGACAGCAATTTAGCAATGACATCATTTTCCGAAAGCAAATCATTATCAATGCTAATATGCTCGGATGCCACATCTTCAGCAATATAAAGCGGACCAGGGGCTACCGAACCTAATCGTATTTTTCCTGAGTGTTTCTCAAAATCTTGGATGTGCGTGATAAAGGCTTGTTTAGCTTCTAGTAATTTTTCAGCTTCTTTGGCAGCTAATTGACCTGTTTCAGTTAAGCTAATGCGATTAGGAGTTCGTTTGAATAAAGTCACTCCGAGTTCGTTTTCGAGTTTTTGCATGCCTCGTGTGACCGTTGGCTGAGTGACCATGAGATGTTCTGCTGTGGCAGAGAGCGTACCGTATTTGGCAAAAGCAACGAGAGCTTCTAAGAGGTAGTCATCAATCATAAATACTCTCCTTTCTGATTATCATACGTTACAAGTATGCTACCACAGAAGCGGAGTCATTTTCAACTAAAAAGTAACACTACGACAGCATACATGAAACGCATGCTAGCTTAGCACATAAGTAATGTGCTTTTTATCAACTTAGACGTAAAATGTAGGCATAAAAAGAACGAGGTAAAAATAATGACAGAAACAATTACTTTAAATGATGGCAATCGTATTCCAGCAGTTGGGTTTGGTGTTTTCCAAATTCCTGCAGACGGTTCGACCTATACAGCTGTTAAGGAAGCCTTAGAAGTTGGCTACCGTCATATTGACACAGCGCAAGCTTATTTTAACGAAAAAGAAGTCGGACAAGCTATCAAAGATTCAGGCATTCCACGTGATGAAATCTTTGTCACTAGTAAACTTTGGATTCAAGATTATGCTTACGAAACTGCTAAAGCAACCATTGATATAACCTTGGAAAAAATGGGGCTTGATTACCTTGACCTCTACCTACTTCACCAACCTTATGGTAAAGTCGAAGAAGCTTGGAAAGCTTTAGAAGAAGCCAAAGCAGCTGGCAAAATCAAATCAATCGGTGTGTCAAACTTCACGCCAAACTTTTGGAATCAATTTGTTCCACATTTCAATACGATTCCAGCTGTTAACCAAGTAGAGTTCAACCCCTATTTCCAACAAAAAGCTCTACGTGACTTGCTTGCAAAGGATGATGTTAAAATCGAAGCTTGGGCACCACTCGGACAAGGAAATAAAGACTTATTTGCTGAACCAATCATCACAGCCTTGGCTAACAAATATGGCAAAGATGCTGGGCAAATTATTTTGCGATTTGAAGTGCAAGAAGGCATCATTGTCTTGCCGAAATCAACCAAGAAAGTTCGTATGGTATCAAACAAAGACCTCTTTGATTTTGAATTGACCACTGAAGAAATGGCAGAGCTTCGTGCCCTTGACAAAGGAAAAGGTGCTCATGACCCAGACGCACCAAGTGTTGGAGACTGGCTACTTTCTAACTATGATGTTCATGCTAACTAATGATTGATGGCTATTTCAGCTCCCTAGCGGAGCTGTTTTTTATTTAAAACCAATTATACGCCAGCTGTATACTGGTATAGAAAAGAAGTAATTTTAAAAGAAGCAGTAGCATTTTATAATAAAATCATCAAGAAAATGATTAAGCAAAGGAGAAAAAATAATGATTCAACAACCTACAATAACACTTAATAACGGCGTTAAAATGCCCATGGTCGGCTTTGGTGTTTTCCAAATTCCTGACCCAGATGTTTGTCAAAAAGCTGTCGAAGAAGCCATCAAAACAGGCTACCGTTTAATCGATACCGCAGAAGCTTATGGCAACGAAGAAGCCGTCGGTAAAGCTATCAAAGCTTCAGGTGTTCCGCGTGAAGAACTCTTTATCACAACAAAAGCTTTTATTCAACACATTAATTACGAAGGTGCCAAGGAGGCTTTTGAAAAATCGCTGCGCAAACTTGATACTGATTACATCGACCTTTATTTGCTTCACCAACCTGTGGGTGATACTTTTGGGGCATGGCGTGCGCTGGAAGAACTTTACAAAGACGGAAAAATTCGTGCCATTGGCGTATCAAATTTCGAAGATGACCAATTAGCTAACCTTGCTATTTTCAATGATGTCATTCCTGCTGTAAATCAGATTGAACTTCATGTCTTTAATCAAAAAGATGATTCTGTCGCTTACCAAGCGTCTAAAGGTGTTCAAGTTGAAAGCTGGGGTGCTTTTGCTGAAGGACGATTTGATGTCTTTAACAACCCTGTTCTAAAAGCTATCGCTGATAAATACGGCAAAACAACAGCACAAGTGATGCTTCGCTGGCAATTACAACGTGGTATCGTTAGCTTATCAAAGTCAGCTAAACCAGAACGTGTCCGCCAAAATTTTGATATTTTTGACTTCGAATTATCTGACGACGACATGGCACAAATCAAAACCCTCAATACGAATACAACTGTCTTTGCAGACCACCACGAAGCCGCAACAGTTGAACTCCTAGCGGGTTTTGTCGGAAAATCGTTTTAAAGTAGAGGAGAATTGTTATGGTCGAAGTAGTACAAAAATTATCAGAGAAAATCTTAGCTGCAATTCAGACAGGAAATTTACAAACAGTAGATAGTCTCATCTCAAATAATGCTGTATTTGTACACATGGGTGTTTGTCTTGATAAAAAAGGTGAATTTGAGGCTATTGAGAAGGGATTAATTGCAGTCCAAAAGATTGATATTGCTGAAGAAAAAACGATTCTTAGCGGAGCAACAACCATTATTCTTAGAAAGTTACAATTAACAGCAGTAGTGCAAGGAAATGAAGTGACCAATCCTTTTGTTGTTGCGGAAACATACACCAAAGACAATGCAGGAAATTGGTTGCTGATGTCAACGACCTATACTCGTATCGCTATCGACTACGACGATTATCATATTTCTTAGAAAATGCGCTATTAATCAAGAAAGTCATATTGCTATGGCTTTTTCCTTTATTATAGGGCTTTTACTGCCACCTCATTTTGAAAAAATGTTATAATGATGAAGAAATTTAAGAAGCAAGGTGGGCTGCTCTGGCAATTACAAAAGAAATGTTAGGTGACCGTTTGGCTTGGGTGGCAATTAATTCTGATAAGATTAGTCAAAGGTCTAATTTGTATGCTGAATATGGCATGGCATTGATGAAGAATTGATTTCTTATGCCTTGGATAAAAATGAACGTGCGCATATGGAATATGATTGGCAAACTGAAACCATGATTATCATTTGCAATGTGCTAAATCGAACCAAAGAAGATAATCATTACGAAACAATTCCGATAACCTTTGTCGTTCGTGGTGACCAGTTAATAACGATTTTTAATCAGATAATGCCTACATTGTTGATTTAATGCGACATTATTTACAAAGACGTCCTGATGTTTCCATTTATAAATTCCTTTTTATGAGTTTATTTCTTATCGCGGAAGCGTATTTCCCATATTTGGAAGAAATGGATAAAAGCACCATTCAATTAAAACATCGTTTACGTCAACGAACCACTAAGAAAGATTTGCTAGGGATTTCTGATATTGAAAAAGGAATGGTTTACTTTGTTTCTGTCTCTAATAAAAACGTCATTCTTCTTGAACAACTTAAAGGTCAAGCTTTTTATAAGCAACTAAATAATATTGAAAAAAAGCAATTGGAAGATTCGTTGATTGAAGCATGTCAATTATCCAGCATGACACAGGTTAATGCGCAAGTCTTACAACAATTATCAGGAAGCTAGAACAACATTCTGAACAATAATCTAAATGATAATATGACAACATTGACGATTATATCATCGGAATGAATGTGCCTTTGCCATGGATAAATAATAAACACGCTTGGGTAACCATCATTGTGATTTGTATTGTCCTTTGGTTTCTCATTGTGGCACTTTTACGTTATATGATATATCGAATACGACATCTTTAGTAGCTAATGACTTTAACAGTTCGGTAGCTCAAATTATTTATGGTGCTATTGTTATGCTCGTTTCTTTCACCAATGTCTAGATGTATTCAGAATTAACTAATGTTGTGACCACAAATGCAGCAGAAGCAGCTGCAAGAAGCTATTGTAATGAATGGATTGGCTTGGATATTGCTATAAAAGCCATTGGTATGCTATTGAGCATGACCATTTTCTCGCAAGCCATGATGTGGGTTGTACTTTTTTACCGCTGTTATCATCGTCGTCCCAAGGTCAATTAAAAAAACACGCTACAAACGTGTCAGAGCGTAGACAAACCCTCTCAGCAGTATAAATATTGTAAATTTAGAGTGTATCTATCGATTTGAATAAACTCTTAGAAATGCTGATATAACGGTGTTCCTAAGGTTTTTTATTTTTTAACAAAAAGAAAAAAAGATTGAAGAACAATATCCAAAATGGACTTTTTCTTCAATCTGACGCTACAAACATGTTTTTTTGTTTTATCTCTTAACTAAGAAAAGTTTTCCTTGTGTCGGAATGATAATAGTTAGCGCTAAAACAACAAAAATCAAGGTTAAAATCCCAGCTGTTCCATTAACGGTAAATGAATACCAGTAAGGCGACATTCCTTTTGGCGCATAACTGCCCCAGAAAATAAAGCCAGCGATGAAGTGCCAGAAATAGCGAACAAAGACAGCTAAAACAGCACCACCTGTTGCGTAAAATAAAGCACGTCCTTTATTGTCCTTGACCAGAGCATTTTGAAAAGGAACGGTAAAAATCCCAGCTAATCCCATGGAAACAAAGGCAAGGATATATTCAATAAGTACTTGTGATAAGGCTAAATACCAAACTTTACCAAGAATAAAATGCAGTAAGCCCCAAATCAGTCCAGCTAATATGCCATATTTTGTGCCTCGACGTAGTGCAAAGAGAACCAAGGGAATAGCTCCAAACGACGGTGTGAACCAGCTTGCAAAATCTGGAATATAAGATAAAGCCATGGCTAAAGCAGCTACCAAAGCTGTTTCAATCAAAGCAGACAGTTGAGAATTTTTTGACGACATCATTAAAAGCTCCTTTATTATACAAAGGAGCTTAATTTTCTGATAATATGTGCAATGATATTCAAAACAAAGTTTAAAACGGTCATGTCACAATCCCTACGCTCGTACTAACGAAATCAGGTTATCAGGATTTCGCAAATGCGATCTCAGCCAGAGGCACTCCTTTGTGAATCTAATCACCTATAGTCTAGCATGGAAGATAGTTTCTTGTCAAGATTAGTTTTCATGTTTTTTAAAAGTTATCACACATTTTCAAAATTAGTTCAGACTAGAGACCATAATTGTAATCGTCATCTTGCATGGCTTCAACAGAACCAAGGAGATAACCATTTCCGACCTGACTAAAGAAGTCGTGATTAGACGTTCCTGTTGAAATACCGTTCATAACAATAGGGTTAACGTCATTAGCAGTATCTGGGAAAAGAGGATCTTGCCCCAGATTCATCAGAGCTTTATTGGCATTGTAGCGTAAGAATGTCAATACTTCATCAGTCCAACCAACACCGTCATACAGCGATTTGGTATAATTTTCCTCATTTTCGTAAAGTTGATAAAGTAAATCATACATCCACTCACGAAAATTGTCTTGTTCTTCTTCAGATAATTCATTGAAACCAAGTTGGAATTTATAGCCAATGTAAGTGCCATGAACAGATTCATCGCGGATAATCAATTTGATAATTTCAGCAACGTTTGCCAATTTATTATTGCCAAGATAATAAAGTGGTGTAAAAAAACCTGAATAGAATAGGAAAGTTTCTAAGAAGGTAGAGGCAACTTTTTTTTGTAGTGCATTTCCATTTTTATAAATATCATTGATGATTTTTGCCTTTTTTTGCAGGTAGTCATTGCTATTTGTCCATTCAAAAATGGCTTCAATTTCAGATTTTGTGTTAAGTGTTGAAAAAATCGATGAATAAGATTTGGCATGAACTGACTCCATGAATTGAATGTTATTCAGAACAGCTTCCTCATGGGGGGTTCTGACGTCCGCACGAATCGCTTCGACGCCAGATTCAGATTGCATGGTATCTAGCAAAGTTAATCCGCCAAAGACTTTTCCGACAAGGTCTTTTTCCTCTGCTGACAATTTACGCCAATCATCAAGGTCATTTGATAACGGAATACGCGTATCAAGCCAAAATTGCTCCGTCAACTTTTCCCAAGTTGATTTATCAATGATGTCTTCAATCTCGTTCCAATTAATGGCTTCATAATAAGTTTGTGACATTTATATTCTCCTAAAAGTGATTAAGAAAGCCAGCCAAACGACTGGGATTTCAGAAATAGTATTTAAATTTTTAAGATTGTTTTTTTCATGGAATAAGCTAACCTAGCAAGAGCAAGGTATTTTGCCAAGAGTGAAAGTTACCCCAATGCTAACACCTTTTTGAATTCCTAAGCGAAAGTAGTTACTGTTTGATTTTAGCTTTTGTAGAACAAGTATAAGTTTTTAAAAGATTACGCCATGTCATTATGACTTGCTAATAGTTGTTCGATAAAGTCACACCACATAATTAATCGATTTGATACTAGTTGATTAATGGAGTTAGTAAGTGAGTTAGCCATTCGCCATAGCGAATGGCGTAGTCTGACAGACGTTTTAACGTCTAGTCAGACTTACCCAGTTAAATCACACAGCTTTCGCATTGGTTTGAGCCGACTTCATCACCGTCATCGGTAAAGGTACGGATGTAGTAGATTGATTTAATGCCTTTATTAAAGGCGTAATGGCGCAGGATAGAAAGGTCACGAGTGGTTTGTTTGCTTTGCGTTTTCCATTCATAGAGGCCTTGCGGAATATCGCTGCGCAGAAAGAGCGTTAATGACAATCCTTGATCAACGTGTTCAGTCGCCGCAGCATAAACATCAATGACTTTTCGCATATCCATATCATAAGCAGAAGTGTAATAAGGAATAGTATCTGTAGATAAACCAGCAGCTGGGTAATAAATCTTACCAATTTTCTTTTCCTGACGTTCCTCAATACGTTGCGTAATCGGGTGAAGTGACGCAGAAACATCATTAATGTAAGAAATAGAACCATTTGGAGCAACTGCTAGACGATTTTGGTGGTAAAGTCCGTCTGTCATCACAGCATCGCGGAGCTTAGCCCAATCTTCACCACTAGGAATAAAATGTTCTGCAAAGAGTTCTTTCACACGGTCAGATTTTGGGACAAATTCACCTGTAATGTATTTATCAAAATAGCTTCCGTCAGCGTATTTTGAGTTTTCAAAGCCTACAAATGTTTGCTTGCGTTCACGAGCGATATGATTTGATTCCACCAAAGTCCAATAATTCATTAACATAAAGTAAATATTGGTAAATTCAATGGATTCTGGGCTACCATAATGAATGTGATGTTGAGCTAGGAAAGTATGAAGCCCCATAGCACCAAGTCCAAAGGTATGCGCTTGTTCGTTGCCATGCTTGATTGTTGGCACAGCTTCAATAGATGAGGTGTCTGAAACAAAGGTCAAGGCGCGTGTCATAGCTTTGATAGAACGTCCAAAATCAGGTGAAGTCATCATATTAACCACATTTGTTGAGCCCAAATTACATGAAATATCAGTTCCCATTTTGACAAATTCTTGAGCGTCGTTAATCACGCTAGGGGTTTGAACCTGAAGCACTTCTGAACAAAGATTTGACATGATAATTTTACCGTCAATTGGATTGGTACGATTAGCTGTATCAATATTGACCACGTAAGGGTAACCAGATTCTTGTTGTAATTTCGAAATTTCAGTTTCCAAATCACGTGCTCTAATTTTGGTTTTGACGATATTTGGATTAGCAACCATTTTGTCATATTCAGCCGTAATATCAACATAGCTATAAGGTACGCCGTATTCACGCTCAACACTATATGGGCTAAAGAGATACATCTCTTCGTTATTGCGAGCTAATTCGTAAAATTTATCAGGCACAGTGATACCAAGTGAGAGAGTTTTGACACGGATTTTTTCGTCAGCATTCTCTTTTTTTGTTGATAGAAACGCCATGATATCTGGGTGGAAAACATCAAGATAAACAGCACCAGCCCCTTGACGTTGCCCCAGTTGGTTAGAATATGAAAAACTATCTTCAAAGAGCTTCATGACAGGAACAACACCAGAAGCTGCCCCTTCATAACCCTTGATAGGAGCACCAGCCTCACGCAGATTTGAAAGACTGATACCAACACCCCCACCGATACGGGACAATTGTAGCGCTGAATTAATAGAACGCCCAATCGAATTCATGTCGTCAGTTACTGAAATGAGAAAACAAGAGACAAATTCACCACGGCGACTACGACCAGCATTTAAAAAGGAAGGCGTAGCAGGCTGATAGCGTTGATGAATCATTTCAGTTGCCAAATCACGTGCCAATTCTTCATTACCGTCAGCAAAGTAAAGGGCATTAAAAAGAATACGGTCTTCAATGCTTTCCAGATAATGTTTACCGTCATTTGTCTTTAAAGCATATTGCTGATAAAACTTATAGGCGGCCATGAAAGATTTAAAACGAAAGCCTTGTGCTTGCAAATCCTTAGTCACAGTCTCAATAAAATCTGGCGTATATTTGCTGATAAATTCTGACTCGATATAATCATTATCAATCAAATAGTTGATTTTATCGATAATCGTGTCAAAAGTCATTGAATATGGAATGACATTTTCACGAAAGAAAGCTTTAAGGGCTTCTTTATCTTTATTCAGGGGAATTTGTCCATTCACAGGACGGTTAATTTCATTATTAAGGCGAAAATAAGAAACATCGCCGAGATTTTTAAGACTCATAAAGTAAGATACCAACGCTCATTAATTGAAGTGTGGTAACTCCTTTCTAATTTTAATTTAATTATAGAAGGTTTAGATAATTTCTTTTAATTTTGCAGGTTGAAAGCCAGAAAAAATAATGTCACCTGCTTTAATGACTGGCGCAGCAGAGAAGCCAAGGTCTTTTACATAATCAATCATCTCAGGACGTTCGTCGATGTTGATTTCTTGGTAATCAGCTCCCTCTTTATCCAAGAGTTTTTTTGTCATTTTACACTGCATACAGTTATTTTTTGAAAAAATTGTGATTTTATTAGCCATTAGGGCATCCTCCTAAAAAATATTTCCTTATGGGAAACTCAATGCTAATTTAGAATAACCAAAATTAGTCAAAAAAGCAAGAAAAATCTCTCGAAAAAACACAATATGTAGTATTTAAAAATGATATAACACACAAAATATTGTAAAATCAAGTTTTTTAGAAATGCTAAAGTTTTATATTATATGATATGTCATAAAACCTAACACGATATTATAGGTTGTACTTGACTAAATATTCTGAAAGCTGTATAATTAAAAAAATTTATTATATTTCGGGGGTTGTACATGACAGAATTTTTATCAAAGTTTTCCTTAAAAGATAGTGAGTATTCGTATTTTAATCTTGAAGAAGCGGTTTCACATTATGGAGGAGATATCAAGAAAATCCCTTACACTATTCGTATATTACTTGAAAGTTTACTCAGAAAGTATGACGGTGTAGATGTTACAAAAAATCACATTAAAAATTTAGCAACTTACAATCCTAAAAAAACAGGCGGAGAAGTTCCGTTCAAACCAAGTCGTGTCATCTTACAAGATTTTACAGGCGTTCCTGTTGTTGTTGACCTTGCGTCAATGCGTGATGCCATTGTTGCCAATGGTGGAGATGCTGAACTTATTAATCCAGAAATTCCAGTTGATTTGGTTATTGATCACAGTGTCCAAGTCGATTTCTTTGGCTGTGACACAGCTTTAGAAGATAATATTAACCTTGAATTTAAACGTAACAATGAACGCTATGAATTTTTGAAATGGGCAGAAAAATCGTTTGATAACTACCGTGCGGTGCCACCTGCAACTGGTATCATTCACCAAGTTAACATTGAATTCCTTAGTGATGTTGTCATTGAAAAAGAAGGCATGCTTTATCCAGACTCAATGTTTGGTACTGATAGTCACACAACAATGATTAACGGTATTGGTGTCCTTGGTTGGGGTGTCGGAGGTATCGAAGCAGAAGCAGCAATGCTTGGTGAAGCATCGTTCTTTCCAGTTCCAGAAGTTATCGGTGTTCGTTTGACAGGTAAACTTCCTAAAATTGCCACCGCTACCGATTTAGCTCTTAAAGTGACACAAGTTCTTCGTCAAGAAAAAGTTGTTGGTAAATTCGTTGAATATTTTGGTGATGGTTTATCAAATCTTAGCCTTGCCGAACGTGCCACCATTGCCAATATGGCACCAGAATACGGTGCAACTTGCGGCTATTTCCCAATTGATGATGAAACGCTCAATTATATGCGTTTAACAAACCGTAAAGAAGACCATATTGCTTTAACAAAAGAATATGTCAAACACAATAATCTTTTTTACGACCCAGAGCATCAAGCGGAATACACTAAAGTCGTTGAAATTGATTTATCAACAATTTCACCAAGTATTTCTGGACCAAAACGTCCACAAGATTTGATTGATTTGACACAAGCCAAACAAACTTTCCAAGAAAGCTTAGTTCGTGAAGCTGGTGTTCAAGGCTTTGGTTTGACAGCTGATGAAATCAATAAAAAAGCAACCGTTCATTTTGATGACCAAGATATTAAGATTCAAACAGGACATGTGGCTATCGCAGCTATCACATCATGTACAAATACCTCAAACCCTTACGTCTTGATGTCAGCTGGTTTGCTTGCGAAAAATGCTGTTGAACGTGGCTTGCGCGTAGCTCCAACAGTTAAAACATCACTTGCTCCAGGGTCTAAGGTGGTTACAGGTTACCTACGTAATTCTGGTTTGCAAACTTACTTAGATACACTTGGCTTTAATATTGTCGGTTATGGTTGTACGACATGTATCGGTAACTCAGGTAGCCTTCGTCCAGAAGTGGCAGAAGCTATTACAGAGACAGACTTGTTAGTATCTGCTGTTTTATCAGGTAATCGTAACTTTGAAGGACGTGTCAATCCGCTTGTCAAAGCAAACTTTCTTGCTAGCCCACCACTTGTTGTGGCATATGCACTTGCTGGAAATACAAATATTGATTTAACAACAGAACCACTTGGTTTTGATCAAAATAATGCACCTGTTTATCTTAAAGACATCATGCCAACCAATGATGAAGTGGCAGAATATGTCAATAAATACGTGACACGTGAATTGTTCGAACAAGAATATGAACACGTCTTTACAGATAGTGAAAAATGGAATCAAATTCCAACAGAAGAAAGTAAGATTTACCGTTGGAATGAATCGTCAACTTATATTCAAAATCCACCATATTTTGACAAGCTAGGTGATGATTTAGCAATTAAGCCATTGAGAAATCTTAAGCCATTAGCCAAATTTGGTGATAGTGTGACAACTGACCACATTTCACCTGCTGGTAATATTGCTAAAAATAGCCCAGCTGCTAAGTATTTAGATAATCATGGTGTTGATTACGTTGACTTCAACTCATATGGTAGCCGTCGTGGTAATCACGAAGTCATGATGCGTGGAACATTTGCCAATATTCGTATCCAAAACCAATTAGCGGACGGTAAAATCGGCGGTTACACAAAATACAACGGCGAAATCATGCCAATTTATGACGCTGCTATGCATTATAAAGAAGATAATGTCGATACTTTAGTCATTGCAGGTAAAGATTATGGTATGGGATCTAGTCGCGACTGGGCTGCCAAAGGTTCTAACCTTCTTGGGGTTAAAGCTGTTTTGGCTGAAAGTTTTGAACGTATTCACCGCTCAAATCTTGTCATGATGGGTGTATTACCATTGCAATTCTTAGAAGGTGATACAGCAGAAAGTCTTGGTTTGACTGGTCTTGAAACATACGATATTAATCTTTCAGAAACTCCTAGTATTCACGATATTGTTGATGTTGTGGCTCGTGATGAATCAGATGAAAAGCACTTTAAAGCCATGGTACGTTTTGATGCCGATGCTGACATTCGTTACTATAAAAACGGCGGTATCTTACCAATGGTTGTTAGAAAGAAATTGGAGGACGCATAATCTATGACAGGAGGAAGCGGATTAAAAGATTTAATGGCTTGTAATACCTATATTAGTTCAATTATTGATGATAATTTATCCTATGCAGGTTATAATATTTCTGAATTAGTGGATAACGATGCTAGTTTTGAAGAAGTGATTTACCTTCTTTGGAACTTGCATTTGCCAAATAGAGCAGAGCTTGGTAATTTTGTGAAAGAACTTCGTGAAAATTATGCCATCAGCGATGCGGTTGAACAATGCATTATGATTCAGTCGCGCAGCCATTTGCACCCAATGAGCGTGCTTCGTTCAACAGTTAGTTTGCTTGGTGTGTATAATGTCAATGCTGAAGATAGTTCTGAAGAAGCAACATATGAACAATCTATTCAATTAATGGCTAAAATGCCAACTATTATTGCAACTTTTGCGCGTTTACGTGATGGGAAAACACCAGTGGCTCCACGTGAAGATTTAGGATTTGCAGCGAATTTCCTTTATATGTTAAGCGGTGAGGAGCCAACACCATTGCAAGTAAAAGCCTTAAATCATGCCTTGGTTTTACATGCTGACCATGAATTAAATGCATCTACATTCGCAGCGCGTGTCTGTGCGTCAACATTGGCTGATATTTATTCTTGTGTGACAACTGCAATTGGTACGCTTAAAGGACCACTTCACGGTGGTGCTAATGAACGTGTCTTTGACATGTTAACTGAAATTCGTGAAATGGGTGATACCAAAGCGTATTTGAAAGAAAAATTAGATTCGCAAGAAAAAATCATGGGCTTTGGTCACCGTGTTTATAAAACACAAGACCCACGTGAAAAATATTTGCGTGAAATGGCACAAGCTCTTACCGAAGGTACTGAAAACGAAGTGTGGTTCAACTTGTCACGTGAAATTGAAGATTACATGAAACACACTAAAGGGCTTATTCCAAATGTCGATTTCTATTCGGCAACGGTTTACCATGTTCTTGGTATTGATAGCTCGATTTTTACCCTTATTTTTGCAATGAGCCGTGTATCAGGCTGGATTGCTCATATTCAAGAACAACAAAAAAATAACAAATTGATTCGACCACGTTCTCATTATACTGGAGAGCTCGGTTTGAAATACACACCACTTGAAGAACGCTAAAAAGCCTTAGAAAGGAAAAACGAGAAAAATGGCAGATAAAATCATTTTAGAAAATGGTCACTTGACTGTTTCTAACAATCCAATTATCCCTTTTATTGAAGGGGATGGTGTTGGACGTGACATTTGGAAAAATGCGCGTGCTGTCTTTGATGCAGCGATTGATAAAGCTTACCAAGGTCAGAAAAAAGTTGAATGGCTTGAGCTTTTGGCTGGTAAAAAAGCGCATGAAGCAACAGGAGAATGGTTACCAGAAGCAACTCTTGAAACGATTAAAGAAGATTTGGTCGCTATCAAAGGTCCGCTAGAAACACCAGTTGGTGGTGGGATTCGTTCACTAAATGTTGCCCTTCGTCAAGAATTGGATTTATACGCTTGTGTGCGTCCTGTTCGTTATTTTAAAGGGATTGAAAGCCCACTTAAAGAACCAGAAAAAACAAGCATTACTATTTTCCGTGAAAATACGGAAGATATTTATGCAGGTATCGAGTGGAATGCTGGCACAGAAGAAGTGAAAAAAGTCATTGATTTCTTGCAAAATGAAATGTCTGTCAGCAAGATTCGTTTTCCTGAAACAAGTAGTATCGGAATCAAACCAATCTCACAAGAAGGTAGTGAACGTTTGATTCGCTCTGCGATTGAATACGCTCTTGCTAACAATTTGACTAAAGTCACTCTTGTTCACAAAGGAAATATTCAAAAATTCACAGAAGGTGGCTTCCGTAGCTGGGGTTATGACCTTGCAAAACGTGAATACGCTGACGAATTAGCCAGCGGAAAATTGGTGATTAATGACATTATTGCTGATAATTTCTTGCAACAAATTTTGCTTAATCCTGAAAAATTTGATGTTGTGGCTTTGACAAACCTCAATGGTGACTATGCTAGTGATGCCCTTGCTGCCCAAGTTGGTGGTATTGGAATCTCACCAGGTGCCAATATCAACTATTTAACAGGTCACGCTATTTTTGAAGCAACACACGGAACTGCACCAGATATTGCTGGTAAAGACATTGCCAATCCATGCTCTGTTCTTTTGTCTGGTTGCATGTTGTTTGATTACATTGGTTGGACAGAAGTAGCTAGTTTAATCACAGCAGCGATTGAAAAAACATTTGCACAAGGTCAATTTACAGCTGATTTGGCGCAAGAAAAAGTAGCCTGCTCAACAAGTGGATTTGCAGCAAAGCTTATTGAAAATTTGTAAAACAATAACCTAGAACACGTCTTGTTCTAGGTTTTTTGATATAATGAAAATAGTTTGAATTTTAGAAGGTTGGAGTTTTATGACATATTCATTGGCAGACATTATCTTTTTGTTTTTTATTTATTCGTTTGTAGGCTGGCTTTGGGAGACGGTTTATTGTTCGATTAAGGATAAGAAGTTTGCTTATCGTGGTTTTTTAGTGGGACCGTATTGTCCAGTTTATGGCTTTGCAGTGACAACGGTTTTACTAGCGACAGAGCCGTTTCAGAGCAATATTTTATGGCTGTTCTTGAGTGGTTTGCTTGTAGCAACAGCATTTGAATATGTTGCAGGTTGGTTGCTAGAAACGGTCTTTCATATGAAATTATGGGACTACAGTCAGGAGTTTGGTAATATTCAGGGACGTATTGCACCGCGGATATCACTTTTCTGGGGATTTGGAATTGTTGTTCTCGTTAAATTTATTCAACCAGGAGTGATGGGGCTAATTAATCACCTGAATGATTGGTTAGCATTAGGTATTGTTGTTGTGATGACTGCAGATTTGATTTGGACAGTTGTCGATACGGTGAAATTCCAACAAGCTGCTACTGCTTTTGAAAAATACGTTCGTGCCGAGCAAGAAAAATTACGCGAATCAGTGCGAACAGAAGTTGCTGATTTAACACAGCAAGCTGAAGTCTTTAGCAAACGTTTGGAAAATTTACGACTTCACATCAATGAAACCTTGAGAGAAAAAGAAATCGAGCCATTCCGTTTCAATCAACGTCGTATGCTTAGAAACTATAAGAATTTCCGATTAACAACAGCGCCATTCTTAAACGAAATTCGCAAACAAACAGCTGCCTTAAAAGAAAAACGTAATGAGAAAAACAATCATTAAGATAATAAAAGCACCCTAACGGTGAGAATTCATCTCGCTAGGGTGCTTTTTACGTCATGTCAATGTTTTAGTTACTATGAGGTTGGAAACGTATTTTTAGAATTGACAATGACTAGTCAAATAGCTAATTACATTACTGATTATACACGATTAATAAAGAGAAAAAAGTTTTTTGTAACTATTTGAAAAAAATTCTTTTAAAAAAGAGCTTGACCTAGAACGCGTTTCATAAATTATACTTTAGTCAAATCAAACAAGCGAGGTAAAAAAGATGATTAAACGTATTTTTTCAGACATGGATGGAACGCTTCTTGACAATACTGGCGCAGTTTCAGAGGAAAATGTTTCTCTGATTAAATCAGCTGGCATTCCGATGACCTTGGTATCAGCTCGTGCTCCAATGGAAATGATGGCAGCGATTAAAAAATTAGATTTGACGGGTGCGCAAGTTAGCTTTAATGGTGGTTTGATCTATCGTGTTGAAGGTGGTCGTATCCTTCCGATTCACAGTCAACCAATAGCAAAAGGAGATGTTCATACTCTTCTTGGCGCGATTCATGAGAAATTTCCAGAGGTCAGTTTGTCATACTATGATTTGCATAAATGGTATTGTCATGAGATTGACAAAGGAATTCTCTTTGAGCAGAAGCTTACGCAACAAAAGCCGACACGAACAATGCTGCTCAGCCATTTCTTAAAACCCAAAAAAGAGATTTATAAGTTAATGATGATTGTCTTTGATGAGAAAGCGTTAACAAATCTACAAGAATTTGTGCTATCATTAGGGATAGATACGGTTGCGGTGCAGCAATCAGGAAATCATTATTTGGAAATCACTCATGCGGCGGCTAAGAAGTCAGCTGGTATTGATTATATCATGCAAAAAGAAGCTTTGAGCGAGGGAGAAACTGCGGTTTTTGGCGATGGGCACAATGATTTGCCAATGTTTGAACGGACGAGTTTTCCAATTGCAATGGCAAATGCTAGCCCAGATGTGATTGCCCAAGCTAAATTTATCACATTGGTTAACCAGTGCAATGGTGTTGGTTATGGAATTCATAAATTTTTGAGGAATGTTTAAATGGTAACAATCAGAGATATTGCAGAACGAACGGGTTATTCTAAAGCGACGGTGTCACGCGTGCTTAACAATCATCCTTATGTGTCAGATGACGTGCGTCGAAAAATTCAAGCGGTGATAAAAGAGCTTAATTATACGCCAAATTTGGTCGCAAAAGAATTGAGTGCTGGAAAGACTAATAAAATTGCGGTTGTTATTCCTCACAATCGTCATCCCTATTTCACTCAGCTATTGAATGGTATGCTAGATGAAAGTAAGAAAACAAACCATAGTTTGCTTTTACTACATTCGGGCTACAATGAGCTTTCGGAACGTGAGTATTTAGAACAATTGCGTGGTCGTGCTTTTGACGGGCTTATCTTTACGTCACGTGAATTGCCGATAGAGACCATTGCATCTTATGCACAATACGGTCCCATTCTTTTATGTGAGCCGATTGACAATCCTTTTTTGAAATCAGTCTATGTTGACCGCTACCAAGCTTATAATGATCTTAATGCCTATTTAGTTGAAACGGGCATTAAATCACCAGCCTATCTTTTTACGAGAGCTGATGAAGCTAGTGCGACTTATCGGACAATGGTTTCTGTTTTAGAACATTTTCCGCAATATCAAAATTCAGCTGTTTTTAGTGGCATTTCTAATTTTCAAGACGGTTATAATTGGGCAAAACAGTTTACGCAGGATTTTGATGCAATTGTGACGAATGAGGATCAAATGGCTTATGGTGTTATCAAGGCTTTTAAGGATGATGGCAGAACTTTGCCGTTGATTATCGGGCAAGAAAATCAGCATATTAGTGAGTTACTTGGGATTCCGTCAGTAGAGCATTATTCTTATGAACTGGGAAAATTAGCAGTACGTCAGATTTTGGCTGATGAAAATAATCCCCTTGCCATTCCGTCAAAATTCATTCGACGTTAGTGTCAAAAGAAATCAGAAAAATTCTCGGAGACTTGCCAATGGAAAATCAAAAAATTGCAGAAAATCTTAATATCCTTGGTCAATTTTGTGGCAAAAGAGATGTTGAGGAACTTAATCAGAAAAACTTGCATGAAAAATATGGAATAGAAAAAGTAGATGTTATGGTTCTTTTTGGCGGTAGCATTCTTGCTGGCGGTGATGTACTGGCTAAGGCTATCAAAGATGATATTGCAGAGCATTATATTATTGTTGGTGGTGAAGGACATACAACGGCTACCTTGAAAGAGCAGATTCACAAAGAATATCCCTTAATTGCCGTAAATGGCTTGACAGAAGCTGAACTTTTTCAACAATATCTTTTGACTGTTTATCAAATCCAAGCTGACTATCTTGAAACCAAATCAACAAACTGTGGCAATAATATCACGAATTTGCTCAAATTAATGAAGAACAAAGGCATTGCCCACCAGAGTATCATTTTATGCCAAGATGCTACTATGCAATATCGTATGGAAGCAACATTACGAAAATACCTTTCAAAAGATACGGTAGTGATTAATTACGCAGCTTATCAAGCTTACCTGAATTATCAAGATAAACTCATCTACGCAACAAAGATTCATGGTATGTGGGATGTTGACCGCTATATCAATTTATTAATGGGTGAGATTCCAAGATTAACAGATAATGAACAAGGTTATGGACCAAATGGAAAGAATTTTCTAGCTCATGTGGATATTCCTAATAGAGTAGTAGCTGCTTTTGAAGCTCTAAAACCTATTTATGGCAATCACATCAGAAAAGCCAATCCCAAATATTCCTCAGTTTTATAAGTTATAAAATGTTTTAATTTTCAGAATATTTTGCTATAATAGAGCTACTTAATTGAGAGAAGGAGTTTATCATGGCAAAAACAATTCACACAGATAAAGCACCAGCGGCAATTGGACCTTATGTTCAAGGAAAGGTCGTTGGTAATTTCCTATTTGCTTCAGGTCAAGTGCCTTTGTCACCTGAAACTGGTGAAATTATCGGAACAACTATTCAAGAACAAACTAAGCAAGTTCTTAAAAATATTTCTGCTATTCTTGCGGAAGCAGGCACAGATTTTGATCATGTGGTTAAGACAACTTGTTTCCTTAGTGATATGAATGATTTTGTACCGTTTAACGACGTTTACGCTACGGCATTTAAGGCTGATTTTCCAGCACGTTCAGCAGTAGAAGTCGCTCATTTGCCAAAAGACGTCAAAGTTGAAATCGAAGTCATTGCTTATCTTGACTAATTTTATTTTGGGCTTAAGTCTGAACTGGTAGCAGTTGATTTCTGTCTACGCTAACAAAGAAACTCCCGCTTAGTTAGAAAGCTAAGCAGGAGTTTCTTTGTGTTAATTAGCGCTTGTGAGTGTTGCTTTTTGCATTTTTTTGGCAGTGGTCATCATCAAGCGAATGCGGTTTAATTGGTTAACTTCTGATGAACCTGGGTCGTAATCGATTGGAGTAATATTAGCACCCTTGTATTGACGACGAAGTTCTTTAACCATACCTTTACCAACGATGTGGTTTGGTAAACAACCGAATGGTTGGAGACAGACAATATTTTTAACATCATTGTTGAGCAATTCAATCATTTCACCTGTTAGGAACCAACCTTCACCAGTGTGGTTACCAATTGAAATAATCTTAGAAGCACCTTCGGCAATGTCATAGATAGACTCAATGCCTTCAAAGCGTTCAGATTTTTCAAGGGCTTTATTCATTGGTTTTTCAAGGAGATTAATGGCATCAATACCAAGCTTAACGAAGCGTTTAGCTTTTTGGCTCATATTAAGCTCGTCAGCTTTCCAAATTTGGTTGAAAAGTGAATAATTCATAAAACCAATAAGGTCAGGAACAACAGCTTCACCGCCTTCATTTTCAATGATAGAAACGATGTCGTTGTTAGCTGTTGGAGCGTATTTGACAAGGATTTCTCCAACGACACCGACACGAGGTTTTTGTCCGAAATCAACGGTTTCAAGGCTATCAAATTCTTTGATGATATGTTTCATGTTATGATTAAATTCAAAATATGAACCTGACATCACATTTTTACGAGCAATTTCAAGCCATTTGTCATAAAGGGCGTTAGCAGAGCCCGGAACAGCTTCGTATGGGCGAACACGATAGAGCACACGTTCGAATAAATCACCATACAAAACGCTGATGAGTAGGCGTTTGACGAATGAATAAGTGAGGCTCCAACCTGGTGTTTCTTCGGTACCTTGATTTCCCATAGAAATGGAAACCACAGGAACTTGAGGGAAGCCAGCGTCTTTCAGAGCCTTACGTAAAAGTGGTATGTAGTTCGTTGCACGGCAACCACCACCAGTTTGGGTCATCATAACGCTGGTATTATCAAGGTCATATTTGCCGCTTTGAAGAGCTTCAATCAATTGACCGATAGAAATGATAGCAGGGTAGCAGGCGTCATTATGGACGAATTTCAACCCGACTTCAACGGCTTTTCTGTCCATTGCAGGTAAAATGACAACGTTGTAGCCAGCATGTTTGAAGGCTTCTTCGATAAGACCATTTTGGTGAATTGGAGAAAGCATTGGCATAAGAAGCGTGTGTGTCTTTTTCATTTCTTTAGTAAAGACAGGTTCTTTGGGTTCTTCTTCCTCATCGAATTGGTTATCAAATTGTGGTGCTTGATTGAAAATGTGGTCAAGATTAGCTTTTTTGAATTTTTTATCACGTTCTTCAACGGCAGCTTTGAGGGAACGGAGACGAATTCGGATAGCACCGAGGTTACTACCTTCGTCAATTTTGAGTACGGTATATAGTTTGTTGTGACCACGCATGATTTCTTCGACTTGGTCAGTTGTTACCGCGTCAAGTCCGCAACCAAAGCTGTTTAGTTGAACAAGCTCAAGGTTTGGATTTTTAGAAACCACCTTGGCAGCCGCATAAAGGCGAGAATGGTAAACCCATTGGTTCACAACACGAAGTCCTGAAACTTCTTCAAGACCAGCTACCATATCTTCTGTCAAAACATGGAAGCCTTCTTGCGTGATGATATTGGCAATACCATGGTTGATTTCAGGGTCGAGGTGATATGGACGACCTGAAAGGACAATAGCCTTTTCACCTTTGAGAGCAAGAGTAGATAAGAGTTCATCAGCTTTATCTTGCAAATCTTGTTTGAAATCAGCTAGCGCTTGATAGCCATGTTCAACAGCATTTTGAATATCTTCAGCTGTAATATCTTCGTATTTGCTGAAAGCTTTAATCAATGATTTTACAACAGATTCGTGGTCAGCCAAGTTAACAAAGGGATGGAAATATTTCACCTCACCATTACGGATAGGGTCCATATTTTTTTCGATAACTTCTGGGTAACTTTGAACGATTGGGCAGTTGTAGTGATTAGGCGCTTTGCTATTTTCGATTTGTTCGTAAATAACACTTGGGTAGAAAATAGCGTCAACTTTTCGGTCAATCAAACTTTGAATGTGTCCATGTACCATTTTGGCAGGATAACAAACGGTATCACTAGGAATAGTTTCAATCCCTTTTTCAAATAATTTTTTATCAGATTTTGGTGAAAGTTGAACACGGAAACCAAGGTCTGTTAAAATAGTGTGCCAAAGTGGGTAATTTTCATACATGTTAAGCACACGAGGAACACCGATAATGCCGTGTACAGCATCTCGTTTAGCAAGTGCTTTGAACTTAAAGAGTTTTTTATATTTATAATCAACGAGGTTTTCTTTTTGATTGCTGCGGTCAAATTTGATTTTAGTGACTTTTTCAGCTCCGCGTTCACAACGGTTACCAGTGACAAATTTTGAGCCATCGTTGAAAATCGTCACCGTCAATGCGCAGTTGTTTTCACAAAGTCCGCAACGTGTGAATTCTTTTTGGGTTGTGAAATGATCTAGTTCGTCAAGCCCCATTAAGCTTGATTTGGCACGATTATGTTCAAGTAATGTTTCGGTCATGCTTCTCTCCTTTTACTAGACTGTTGCCATTTCAACGGCAGGTGCTTGAGCGGTTTCGTCTTCGTATTTTTCTTGGGCAATAATGGCGCAGCCGTAAGCTCCCATTAGACCAGCAATACTTGGACGAACAACTTCGCGTTCACTGACCAATTCAAAGGCACGGAGCACCGCTTCATTGTAGAAAGTACCGCCTTGGACAACAATTTTTTCACCTAAATCTTCAGGACGTTTGAGTTTAATAACCTTATAAAGCGCATTTTTGATAACAGAATAGGAAAGTCCTGCAGAAATATCAGCAACAGTAGCGCCTTCTTTTTGCACTTGTTTGACTTTTGAGTTCATGAACACTGTACATTTTGAACCGAGGTCAACAGGGTGTTCAGCTAGTAAAGCAACTTGTGCAAAGTCTTTAACGTCGTATTTAAGTGATTTGGCAAAGGTTTCGATGAAAGAACCACAACCAGATGAACAAGCTTCGTTCAATTGAATACTTGAGAGGGCGCCGTCTTGAACGCTCATAGCTTTCATATCTTGCCCACCAATATCGAGGATGAAATCAACACCAGGGTTGAAGTAATTAGCGGCTTTGAAGTGAGCAACGGTTTCGACTTCACCATAGTCAACGTGTAAGGCTGCTTTAATCAAATTTTCACCATAACCTGTTACGCAAGAGCGTGCGATAAAGGCTGTGTCTGGTAATTGGCGATAAACTTCTTTAAGAATTTCGATAACATTTTCAAGTGGTTGCCCTTGGTTGTTGCCATAGTGTTGGAATAAAATGGCACCTTCGGAATCAGTCAAGACAACCTTTGAGGTTGTTGAACCCGCATCAATTCCTAGAAAGACTGGACCAGAAGCTTTGGCAATATCTTTATATTCAACACTTGCTTCATTGTGGCGAGCGCGCCAAGCGTCTAATTCAGCTTGGTCTTTGAAAAGAACATCTAGTGTATTTTTAGGAACTGGCGATTTTGAAGTGTTATTTTCAAGGTTATGAATGATTTCTGATAGTGCTAATTGCGCTTGGTCTTCATCTAAGGCAGCTCCCATGGCAACGAAAAGTTGCGGATTTTCAGGGAAAATAACATTTTCTGGTTTAATATTGAGTGTTTCAATGAAACGTTGACGAAGTTCACTCATAAAGAACAACGGTCCGCCAAGAAAGGCAATATTTCCAGAAATTTTACGCCCTGAAGCCAAACCAGCAATGGTTTGATTAACAACGGCTTGGAAAATAGAAGCCGCAATGTCCTCTTTACGAGCCCCTTCATTAATCAATGGTTGGACGTCTGTTTTGGCAAATACCCCACAACGACTGGCGATTGGGTAAATCGTTTCGTAGCCTTTGGCTAATTCATTAACGCCGTTGGCATCTGTTTTCAAAAGCTCTGCCATTTGGTCAATGAAAGCTCCTGTACCACCAGCGCATGTTCCATTCATGCGCTGTTCAAGAGCATCACCAAAGAATGTCATCTTAGCATCTTCACCACCAAGTTCGATAACAACATCGGTTTGTGGAATGAATTTTTCAACGGTAGTGGTAGCGGCAATAACTTCCTGAACAAATGGAATTTTTGCCACATCTGCCAAACCCATTCCCCCTGAACCTGTGATAGCAATACTGACTGCTTGGTCGCCGATTTCTGAAATAGCTTCCTTTAAAACTTTAATTGTTGCTGTTTTGACATCTGAAAAGTGACGTTCATAACGTGAGAATAATAATTGATAGTTATCGTCGAAGATGACAACTTTAACAGTTGTCGATCCGACATCTATACCTGCTTTATACATATAATAAAATACTAAAAGTGTTAGAGGGCGGTGGGAGTGAGATGAAAATCGAATTTCTTAGAAAATTTTCCCCCTTATCCACGCAAATAGGTCTTTAACACTATTTTTTCCTTTCTTTGTTTTACCTAACACAGTGTTACATTGCCAACAATCTGTTGCTTATTCAACAAACCGTTTGCTATAATAGTATTATAGAATACTTATTGTCAAATTCAATCGCTAATTTTTTAAGTTGTGTTGTTTAAACAACACATGTTCAACAAACTGTTGTTTATCTTGGAGGAATAAACTAATGAAATTTACAGATATTCGTTATTTAAGAACTGAGAAATTGATTTTTGATGCTTTTGCCAAACTACTCAGCGAAAAACCTTACGAAAAAATTACAGTGCAAGATATTGCTGACGAAGCGATGATTAACCGTGCTACTTTTTATGCTCATTATGCTGATAAAGATGAATTACAGAAAGGAATTCAACAGCAGGTGTTGGGAGAAATGTCTGCGATGATTGATGGTGCCCAAATAACAAATGGTAATCGTGTGAAGGTAAAAAGAGCTGAAAAACTACTAGCTGATTTTTACCATGATTTGGAGAAAAATTCCGCTATTGCTAAAATAGTTTTGCGCAGTATTTCACAGGAAATCATGCAAGAAAAATTTGGTACTTTGTTACACGAAAAATATGATCATCTGCTTGCTAAGCTGAATGTTACAGAATCTGGCGAGCAGGTTCCGACAGAATTTATCGTTGCCTACCTAACCAGTATCTTCACAGGAACCTTGTTATGGTGGATAAAATCAGATTTTGCTATGCCAGCTAAGGAATTGGCACGTTTGGTACTTACACTTATTAGTAATGGTCACTTAACCGTCATGGGAGTCATTATTGATCGGGAGGACTAACACAAAAAGCTGAGAAATCAGTTTTTTTATTTTTATTTTGTTATAATGGGAGGAAATAGAAAGAGTGAATTTATGAATGATGAAAAGCTAATTTGTGATGGTATTGATCATCAGTTGTACCCAATGGTAGAGGGAGTATTTCTCTCTGAGTTGGATGTTCGTTTGCGTAATCTTATTAAGAAAAAACATCCTGAATTAAAGGAAAATGATTTTATTAGCAATAAAAATTTAACACATTACCGTGTGTTATTTCTGGATGAAATGGTTAATAAAGCAAATCGGAAGAATGATTTTATCCGTGAATTAGTTTACGATGTATCTAAGGATAACCGTTATACTGCATTGGATGTTCAAGGTCAATTGGATAAAAAACTGACTTTTGGTCAACGAATCGCTGATGATGTAGCACGTTTTGGTGGTTCATGGACATTTATCATTTCATTTATTGTTTTTATGGTGATTTGGATGGCAGTAAATGTTATCAAGCCTTTTGGAATTGCTTTTGATCAGTATCCGTTTATTTTGCTGAATTTAGCCTTATCAACAATTGCAGCTATTCAGGCACCTTTGATTATGATGAGTCAAAATCGAGCTTCAGAATATGACCGCCTACAAGCTAAAAATGATTATAATGTTAATAAAGTTTCAGAGGAAGGTATTCGACTGTTACATGCGAAGCTTGACCATTTGGTCCAACAAGATCAATCAGATTTGTTAGAAATTCAAAAACTACAAACAGAAATGTTAGCGTCTCTTACTAATCAAGTTATTGAATTGCAAGAGCAAAATAAAGAATTGCTTGAAGAAATGAATAAAATAACACTAAAATAGAAATAAGCCAATGTGTTTTAAGAGAGGACGATTATGAAAAATGGTATAGTAATGACCTTATTTACGCTATTGATGGTATTAGCGATGTTTCTATTATTCTATTTTATTTATGATGTCAAACCTGGTAATATGAAGAAAAATTTTACCTATTCAAAAAAAGTTATTAGTAATCCCTTGATGGGATACGCACCTGCTGCAATGGAAGAAATAGTGGCGGATGATGTTACCCTTCTTTATGTGGACATTACTTGGCGAGAATTAGAGCCTAAAGAAGGTATTAGGAGATTGGTATGATTCAGATTGTGGAAAAGGTTTTTCGCCGAACTATAATAGTGAAGAATTAATTACTGCCTATGAAAAAACTATTCAAGCAATGGGAGATCGTTGGGGTGATGAGGAATTGATAAGTTTTATTGAATTAGGTGGATTAGGACATTGGGGAGAATGGCATGTTGATAGTACCGCGGGTGTTCGTCAATTGCCAGACGAATCTGTTCGTGAGCGGTATGTCGTGCCTTGGTTATCAGCTTTTCCGAATGCCAATTTACTCATGCGTCGGCCGTTTAGAATAGCGAGTGAAAATGATTTAGGGTTGTATAATGACATGGCTGGAAATTGTGAAGCAACTCAAGAATGGCTAGATTGGATTGATTCAGGAGGCATCTATTCAGAAACGGGAGAAAACGATTTAGTAATGATGTCTGATGCTTGGCAAACAGCACCAATTGGTGGTGAATTAACAAGTTCAGATAGCTTAAGTAGCCTTTTAGGAGATAAACTTTCACAGACGACAAGTTTAGTAGCTCAGTCACATACAACATTTTTAGGACCAAAAGTTGCCGAAGATATTGGTGACAATAAGACTGGCTATAATGAACTATTAAAAAATATGGGGTATCGTTTATGGGTAACATCTGCAAGCATCAAGCAAGAGTCAACGCAAAAAGTTGTTCTTAATATTACCTTAAAAAATTCAGGAGTTGCACCATTTTATCGAAATTGGACGACTTATGTTTATTTAAAAAACAAAGGTACCAATCGTATTAAAAGGATTAAACTAGATTTAAATGTAGCTAAAATTCTTCCTAATGAAGAGAAATCCATACCTATTGAACTTCCTATAAGTAATGTAAAGAAGTTACGGGAAAATTATAGTATCTCTTTAGGGATTGTAGATCCCATGACAAATAAAAATGCGATTCACTTTGCAGTATCTGGACAAGAAACTGCTGATACATTGCTTTTGTTTGATTAGTAAAAGTAAGTATAAAAATCCAGAAGAACAATATGTCAAATTTTAATCTAATAATTGAAGACAAATCACATTTTGGGGATTTGTCTTTTTCTGTTTACAGGAGTTGCTAATGATTTTAAGGGGCATAAATTTAGCTTATTGTCTCATTTGAAAATTGATGTATTTCTGTTTGTTAATAGTAAGTTTAACACGGGAGTAGCTACAAGCATCTTGTACAGATTAATTGATAGTAATTTGATACTCTGAGTAGAGATAACTTCGATATATGTTTGTAGGGGAGGTTGCCATTATTGTTTTTTCGATATATTTTGAAAATGGCTAGATTATATGTAGGAATCATTGATAAGTGATACTAAGCTTGAAATGTTTCATTGTTTGATACGTGAAGTAAATATTAAAAAGGTTTGGTATCAAAATATTGAAATTTTCAGACTAATTATTTGTCAAAAAAAATAAAATGATAGAATGTTTTTCACATAAGTTTTTTTTTTTATAAAACAAATAATATTAAAATAAAAGGAGGTAAAATGACTGTTTTAATAACAGGAAACACTGTAATACTAGAAGAAAGTGATTTGTTAAAAATGTTTCCTGAAGAAAAAGTGGTAGTATTAGGGGAATTAAGTCAATCAAAATGTAAAAATAGAATTCGAAAGATTGCTTGGGAGGAAGAAATTGATATTGAACAACTGTTAACCGGTTATCATATAACCTCTATTCTATATCTTTCCGAATCCGTAGAACCTTTAAAAGAACTTGATGGTGAATTTTTACAGATTAAAAAAATCCTCAATGCTTTAAGCAAGGATTTTTTGGTAGAATTTTTGTACGTAATGGGACCTGATTTATGTTTTCAAGAGGAAAGTAATCGAAGCATAATGCTATCAGCTTATCAACGAATGCTTTATCATTATTCACAAAATCAGCAATTATCTATAAAAATTTTACGATCTCTTTATCTTTATCAATTATCAAATTCAACGGATTATTTACGAAGTATCTTAACGTCTGACAATGACATAATGATACATCCAGATCAGAAAATTTATTATATTTTTAATAGAGATTTATTGGATTTGTGTCGTCGTATTTTTGATAATTGGACTGACGCCTTTGAAAGAATAGAAGTCCCAGATAGTTTTGATATGAGCTTTCAACAACTTTTTAGAGAACTTAATATTCATAATGTTGTATTTTCTAAAGAAGCCCAGTTGTCTATTTTAAAGCCACAGACTTCTGATCTTAGACAAGACTATGGATGGTTTCCAAAAGTTTCTTTATTAGAGGATTTATCAACTCATGATTTGCCAAGTTTTGCCACAGAGCTACAATCATTATCATTAGTGAATAAATTACGTGAATTTGCTAAATTAGATAGAACACCAGCCAGAGTCGTTGTTTTGCTTGGGTTACTTATTGTTAGTGGGGTATTTTCTTATTTATTTGGGGACCAAATATATTTTCAAACAGTCGATTATCGTTTGTTTGCTATTGTGATATCAGGTCTTAGTTTAGGACTGTTTTATGGTCTATGGGCAGCCGTTTTTGCATCAATCGGACTGATTATTCAAAATATTCTGATGGGGTTTGCTGATTTTCAAACGCTCTTTTTTGAGCCGACTAATTGGATTCCATATATAATCTACATAGTGTCAGGTTTGGTGAGTGGGTATATTAAAGAGAAAGATAGGTCTGACTTATCTAGACTTTCATCGGAAATTAATCATTTGAAACAACAGTTATCTGGTGAACAATCATTTGCTGAAGATTTATTATCAGAGAAAGTTGAGCTGACGCACCAGATTTTGGAACGGCAAGATAGTTATGGTCGGATTTATCGCTTTTTAGAAAATTTGGAAACACCATATTTAGAAATTTTTATGGTCAAGTTATTGGATTATATTAGTGAGGCTTTTGGTACAGATGAGATTGCGATTTGTAAGGTAGATAATAATCAGAAAAGTAAGTTGCAATTAACAACAGTGCAAAATACCAAACATCTCATTTTAACTGCAGAACAGTTAGCAGGAGTTAGTCAGCAGTTAGTTGATAATACAGTTTGGGTGAACCAGCATTTACATGACGACTATCCGATGTATTTGGCAGGAGTTTTGGCAGATGGTGAGTTGTGTTATTATTTAGCCTTGGATCATTTACCAACAGATAAATTAAATCTTTATCATCAAAATCTTTTGAAGTCTTTAACCGGATTAGCAAGCCTAAGTTATCAACATCTTCGTCAAAAATTAACATCAGTTTCTCAGTATGAGGTTTTAAAGGAAGTAGCATTTTATCAAAAATTATTAGCGTTAAAAGATGTTGATTCGCCTTATTTCATGTGGAAAGTATTGAATTTAGGGCTTCTAGTAGAGGAGATTCCTCCAACAATGTTGAAAAGCTTGCAAGAAAAATTATCACTTTTTGATAGCTTAGGACAAGTTGAAAATCATCTTTGTTTGTTAATTAATACATATACGCAATCACTAACAGACTGGTATGAGAAGTTGTCTGATTTAGGTTTTGAAGTAGTTGGTGAACATAATGTTGAGGAGACTGTTGAAGCTATTGCGTTTAAGCAAATGATTTCGTGAGAAGGAGAAGTTAATGTTGTTTGCTATGTTTTTAGGATGCCATTTAGCCATTGTTGTTAGTTTTTTCTTAATAGCAAGAAAAAACAACATTCAACTTGGTTTTTATTTTGACTCACTAATTATTTTTTTACCATTCATCGGAATTTTACTGGTGCTTTATATTTTAAAGGAAAGACAATCGCAACTTGTAGATGGTGAGTTAGCTTTTTATGAAGTGATTCCTTGGTTAATAGATGATACAACTGAGCAAAATCAATTGGAGGTGAAGGAAAATGTCATGCTTGACATTACAAATATTGTTCCTTTCCAAGAGGCGCTTTTGCTTAATCATTCGGGGATTAAACGTGAATTGATTATTGATGTTATTTTTGAGTCGCCAGATCAATTTGTGCCGTTGCTCCATCAAGCACGTTTAAACGAAGATGTTGAAGTGGTTCATTATGCCACAACAATTCTTTCTGAATTGACTGCAAAATATGATGAGCGTTTACGTCAGTTGGAAGAACGTGTTCAAAAAGAACCTAATTCATTAGAGAGGCATTGTGAATATGCTAATTTTTTAGAGCGTTATATTGATAGCGAAATAGCAGAGGGGCACTATGGATTGACGTTAAAACATATTTATATTGAAGAAATCAATGAGATGCTAGCAAGGAATTTTCCAGTTGAAAAGTCACGTTTGCTTACTTTAGCTAAAATTTATCAGAGTATGAATGATTTTGTGAGATTAGAAAATTTATTAACAAAGCTTTTTGCTCTTTTTCCAGATGATCAGGATATTTGGATGTTGAAACTTGATATGATTGTTTTGAAAAAATCGAGTTCTGATTTGAAGCGTTTTTGGAAAGAACTAGAGCAACATCATGTTTATTTTTCGGCTAAAAATAAAGCTAAATTGGCGTTTTGGCAATAAGTGTAGGGAATACAGATGTTAAAAAAAAGAACGTTTAGATTTACGATGATTCTTCCAGTTTTTCTTATTCTTGTAGTATTATCGGTAGGATTGTTGGTTGAACAGAATGGGATTAATTATTATAGTCATAAGGATGATTATTATCTATCTGATAATCAGGTTCAAACTAAGGCGGAAGCCTTGGTTAACGTCTCAGCGACAAATCTATTGATTTATGATTCAAGCAATGAGACCTCTGAGAGTGCTATTGATAATTTTAAGCAGATTTTTGAAGATATGAAGGTTGCAACGACTTATATTGATGTTGACAATGAAATGGTGCCTGATTTTAGAAATTTTGATACGGTTGTTGTTCTAACACCAGATTTAAGACCACTTGGTGATACTGTTTTTCACTTAATGGAATGGGTTGAATCAGGTGGTGATGTCATGTTTGCGATGACACTACAAAAAGATGAAGTTACATCTGCTATTGAGCATAAGCTAGGTATTATAAATGCATCTGATACCTATGCTAAAGTTGAGGAAGTTTCAATTAAAAATGGCTTTATGTTGGGAGCGGGGCAGGATTATGCTCTTGATAAGCCCTTTGATTCTGCTTGGGCAGTTGAGCTTGATGATAATGCAGAGGTTTACTTGACAACAGGAGACGATAGTAAAATTCCTCTGGTTTGGGAATATGATTTAGGACATGGTCATGTGGTTGTTGATAATTTTGGTATCTATGAAAAAGCAGTGCGTGGTTTCTATTCGGCATCTTATTCGTTATTGAGAGATGTTGAGATATATCCAGTAATTAATTCCGCTGCTTTTACCTTGGATGATTTTCCATCACCAGTTCCACGTGGCGATGGAAAATACATTACACGTGATTATCAGATGACAGTTTCTGATTTTTACACGAATATTTGGTGGCCTGATATGATTAGTTTATCTGATAAATACGGTATTAAATATACGGGTGTTATCATTGAAAATTATGAGGATGACACAACAGGAAGCACTGAGCGTCAGTCAGATAGTTCGCGTTTTATTTATTTTGGTAATAAGCTTTTACAAATGGGCGGTGAGATAGGCTATCACGGTTATAATCATCAACCCTTGATGTTGTCGGATACTGACTATGGTGGTGCCTTTTCTTACAATACGTGGACGAGTGATACAGCGATTGAAAAGTCGTTAGATGAATTAATGGATTTCACGGAGAATTTGTTTCCAAGGAGTGAACGTTCGGTTTATGTACCACCTTCAAATATTTTATCAGCAGAAGGTAGGGCTTTATTAGCAAAGGATTATCCAAATATTAAGGTTATTGCCAGTAGTTATTTTTCAGAAGATTTTGTCTATGAGCAAGAATTTGAAGTCGCAGATGACGGTATTGTTGAAGAACCGCGGATAACATCAGGAGCTATTATTGATGATTACACGAAATTGACGATGCTTTCTGAGTTAAATATGCATTATGTTAGTCACCACTTTATTCACCCAGACGATCCCTTGGATATTGACCGTGGAGCAAAATTGGGTTGGGCTCAATTATATAAGAATCTGTCTAAACAAATGGCATGGCTGTACAAAACAGCACCCTCTATTCGAAATATGACAGAATCACAAATGGGTGGCGCTATTCAACGTTTCTCAAGTATTACGGTTGAAAAAGAAGAGGCAGAAGATTTTTATCAATTTAATCTTGGTAATTTTGTTGATGAGGCGTATTTGATGGTGCGGTTTAACAATGGTAAACCTGGTGATATAACGGGAGGCAGTTTGGAACACTTGACAGGAAATCTCTATCTTTTGCATGCAACCTCAAGTTCAGTAGCCATTGCTAAGAAATAAAGGTTTAGGAAGGAAAATAGTTGCGTATTTGTTTAATTTTGGAAGGGTGCTACCCTTACGTCAATGGTGGCGTCTCATCGTGGATGCACAATTATATTAATGAGATGACTGAGCACGAATTTGTTCTAGTGACCATTGGAGCAAATGCTGAAAGTCGTGGTAACTTCAAATATGAATTGGCTGACAATGTGGTCGAGGTCAAGGAAGTTTTTCTGGATGATGCTTTCCAAGTTTCTGGGAATTCTAACTTCAAAGAAATCTTTAACGATACGGAGAGACAAGCATTGAAAGATTTGCTATCTTGTCAATCTCCTGATTGGGAAGTATTGTTTGACATTTTTAATCAGCGTCAGGTTAATCCAAGTGACTTTTTGAGAAGTCGGCTGTTTTTGGAATTACTGACGGAAATTGTTGAGGAAAAGCATCAAAACCAAGCTTTTGCAGACCTCTTTCACACAACACGTTCCATGTTATTAACGGTTCTTTATCTGATGACCCAAGATATGCCGAAAGCTGATGTTTATCATTCTATTGCAACAGGTTATGCAGGGCTACTGGCTTCTTTGGGAAGTTATCAGCACCAAGCACCGTTGTTGTTGACAGAACACGGCATTTACACGCGAGAGCGTGAGGAAGAAATTTTGCGGTCAGATTGGGTATTGCCAACGATGAAACGGCAATGGATTCAGTTTTTCTATATGCTATCAAATCTTATCTATGACAAAGCGGAGTGTGTGACGAGTCTTTATACCAAAGCGAAGTTTATTCAAGAAGAGGTTGGATGTGACATTGAAAAATGTCGAGTGATTTCAAATGGGATTCATTATGACCGATTTTCGGCAATACCTTTGAAAGAAGAGGATGGTTGGATAGATATTGGTGCGGTTGTTCGTATCGCACCAATCAAGGACATTAAGACAATGCTTTATGTCTTTTATGAGTTGTCTCGCAATTATCCCAACACGCGATTGCATATTCTAGGTGCTGTTGATGATGAAACGTATAACAGAGAATGTCATCAATTGATTCGTCGGCTAGGCATCAAAAATGTGATTTTCACGGGGCAAGTTAATGTGGTTGAATACATGGAAAATTTGGATTTTACCATTTTAACAAGTATTTCAGAAGCACAGCCATTGTCTGTTATTGAATCCATGGCAGCTAGGAGACCTTGTGTGACAACTGATGTTGGCTGTTGCCGAGAATTGTTGGAGGGAAATAAAGATGATTATCTCGGTATTGCTGGTTATTGTATTCCGCCAACTTATCGAACAGGTCTGACACACGCCATGGAAAAAATGTGCAGTTCCCGTCAGTTGCGATTGAAAATGGGTGAAATTGCTCAAAAACGTGCGAGAACTTATTATCTCTATGAGATGATGATTCAGCAATATCGTGATTTGTATTTGGAGGTGGTTTGATGGCTGGAATTGGATTTGCCATTAATAAGGTTGTTAGAGAAAAACGTTTGACCTCAAAACCACGAGCCTTTGTTTATGCCTCGATTGTTACTGTCGCACCGCTTTTGCTGGGTGAATTGGTTCTGCTGACGGTCTTTATTTTGTCAAATTTGGCGAAAGTAACAATCACTGATCGTAATTTGATAGTTGCTATTATCACTTATGGTTTACTTGGTTCGCTTTTGATTAATGGATTTGTTTCCTTGGTGATTTCGCGGTACTTGTCGGATAAGATTTATTCACGAGATATTCGCCATGTGTTGACAAGTTATTGGGGGAGTCAAATTTTCACCCTTACTATTGGTGGTATTTTGTATGGTATTTTTCTACTTTTTTCACATTTGGGATGGCTATATGGTATTTTAGCATGGCTTTTATTTTGTGAACTATTGTTATCTTGGAATATTATTAATTATTTGACGATTATTAAAGATTATTGGGGAATTTTTAAGGCATTTCTTGTGACCGTAGTAACGACGTTACTGATGACGGGGATTTTTTTACTTATTGATTTCTCGGTTGTTGTTGCTAGTCTATCAGGAATAATCTTTGGTTATGCAAGTTTCTTTATTTTAGCAACCAATCTTTTGTATCAACAATTTCCTAACAAACTAGTCTACCACCATATGTTTGATTTTTTGAATGGATTTGATGATTATTGGGAACTGGCTATCATTGGCTTATGTACACAGATTGGTCTTTTAGGGCATGTTATTGTGATTTGGTTTAGTCAAATTGGTGAGCAGGTTCGTGGTTTTTTCTATATTGCGCCTTATTATGATTTGACAGTCTTCATTGCTTCTTTGACCATGTTGGCAACAACAGCACATTTTATTGTTTCTATGGAGGTCGATTTCTTTGATAGTTATCGTAAATATTACTTGAGTTTTAATAACGGAGTAACGCTACAAGAAATTCGTAAATTAGAAAGGGACATGACTGACAATTTGAAAAAAGGCTTGAAACGAACTGTTTGGGTTCAATTAATGGTTACGCTACTAGCTATTTCTGTTGGAATAACGATTTTGAATGTTTTACCCTTGGGATTTAATACGACAATGAATGGTTATTTTAGAATTTTATGTGTAGCATATGCTGTTTACGGTATGGCCAATGTAGTCACTTTGTCTACTATTTATTTTGGAAATCTATCAGGTAGTTATCGTGCTAGTATTATCTTTGCTTTGACATCTATTTTAGCAACGATTGCTAGTTTATATACAAGTATTTTGTTTTATGGATTTGGCTTCCTAGTTGCAACTATGTTTTACTTTATCATAGCTTGGTTAGATTTAGAGAACATTAGTAGCAATTTGCTATATCAGATTTTAGGACGGCATCCAATAATTGAAGCGGAAAAAGACGGTGCATTTCATTATTTGGCAAGTTTTTTAAATCAAAAAATGCTTATTTTGACTAGAAAGGGAAATTACGAAAAATAACAAAAGCTGTTTATTAGTCTTTTTACTGTTAGCGGTGATCGCTGAGCTTGTTTTGATTTTTGGGCTTTTTACCAATAATGATGATTCAAGAGACACTACTACACAGTCAATAACGACTGCTACAGAGGAGAGTTATCATTTGACGGATAATGATGTGATTTATAGAATAGAAGATTATAAAGATGTTCAGACCATATATTTAACCGTTACATGTGAGAATGATAGTGATAATACCAGTCATTTATAGTCAGAAGTTAATAATTTATTCGTTTATGATTATGAAAAAATAGGAGTTGAATGCTATAAGATTTCGGCTTTGTTGCAAGTGGGAAATGAAAATGAACCTGTGACTGGAGAGCTTGGCTACGGTGAAAGCTCCCTAATGCGACATCCAAATTCGTGGACAAAGTTTAAGTAAGAACCAACAGAAAAACTATAAAATCAAAATTAAACAAAGTAAGAGAAATTGATATGGATAGCGAACGATTAACCTGAATAAACACCCGACAGAAAATCTTCGTTTTCGAAACATGATGTGGTATGTATTGCTTCAAGATACTCCAAATGAGGCATACAGGGTTAAAAGTTTATGGTCAAAGGGAAAGAGGAGGAACTAGAATGTCCGTTTTATTAACAGGAGGAGCAGGTTTTATTGGTAGTCATACAGCAGTTGAACTCATTTCAGCAGGTTATGATGTGATTATTGTCGATGATTTTTCAAATAGTTCACAAGAAGTTCTAAACCGTTTGAAAGTCATTATTGGTCAGGAAATTCCGTTTTACAAAGGTTCTATTTTAGATAAAAACTTTTTAAACAATGTTTTTTATGAAAATGACATTGAAGCTGTGATTCATTTTGCAGCATTTAAGGCAGTCGGAGAATCGGTTGAGCAGCCGTTAAGTTATTATCAAAATAATCTGACTGGGACATTGACGTTACTTGAAGTGATGAAAAATTACCATGTCAATCATATTGTTTTTAGCTCTAGTGCAACGGTTTATGGCATGAATAATGTATCACCGCTGACTGAGGATTTACCAACATCAGCCACAAATCCTTATGGTTATACGAAAGTAATGATTGAACAAATTTTGACTGACCTGGCTTATGCAGACAAAGATTTATCTGTGACTAATTTACGTTATTTCAATCCTATCGGAGCACACGAAAGTGGATTAATCGGTGAAGCCCCAAATGGTATTCCAAATAACTTAGTGCCATACATTAGCCAAGTGGCTGTCGGTAAATTAAAAGAATTAAGCGTTTTTGGTAATGATTATGATACACCAGACGGAACTGGTGTGCGTGATTACATTCATGTTGTTGATTTGGCAAAAGGTCATGTTGCTGCGCTGAAGAAAAATCTTGCTAGCAAAGGAGTAGCGGTATATAATCTTGGAACAGGTCATGGTTATAGCGTCTTGGATTTGGTGAAAGCGTTCGAAGAAGTCAATCATGTATCCGTTCCGTACATTATCAAAGATCGCCGCGCTGGCGATATCGCCACTTGCTACGCAGACGCAAGCAAAGCTAAAGAAGAATTGGGCTGGACAGCACAAAAAACATTGCAAGACATGATGCGTGATTCATGGAGATGGCAAAACCAAAATCCAAACGGTTATCAAGTTTAACAACCCTATTTTAAGTAGGTGGTAGAGACGGGGCAAGCCTCATTGCTTATGCAGTTGTAATAAGAGCATACGCAGTGGTTGAGTAGTTTCTAATGCGCTGATAAATCAGCTTTTACAACCCTACTTGACATCAAGCTTCGCTTGACTTTATTTCCCACCTCGAAAGATTCCCCAAATCTTTCGAGCTATGCGGGGGTGAGTTATAAAGGTTTGGGGAACCTTTATAATCGGGAAATAAAACTTACGAAGTAAGTGTCAAAAACGGTTTAGGAATAGACCGTTTTAGGTCAGCAACAAGAAATTAAGACTTGCTGAGAAATCAAGTTTCTACGAAACTACTGATTCGCTTTTTAATTTTTAGGCTCATGAATAAAGTCTCCACTGGAGACTTTATTTCAGATTGAAGAAAAAGTCCATTTTGGATATTTTTCTTCAATCTTTTTTCTTTTTGTTAAAAAATAAAAAACCTTAGGAACACCGTTATATCAGCATTTCTAAGAGTTTATTCAAATCGATAGACACACTCTAAATTTACAATATTTATACTGCTGAGAGGGTTTGTCTACGCTCTGATAAAGTCTCCACTGGAGACTTTATTTGTCTCACTCCCTAAATTTTTATGTGAAAAGGTTTTTCTAATCAATCTTTAGGCTGAATTTTGTTATAATAAAACTAGTAGATAAAAGGGGGACAATTATGTCTGACAAAAGTATTAACTTAGTTATTGTAACTGGGATGAGTGGAGCTGGTAAAACGGTGGCAATTCAATCATTTGAAGATTTGGGTTATTTCACGATTGATAATATGCCACCAGCTTTGGTACCAAAATTTATTGAGCTGATTGAACAATCTAGCGACAATAATCGTGTGGCACTTGTAGTCGACATGCGTAGTCGCCTCTTTTTTAATGAAATCAATTCTGTTCTTGATAAAATCGATGCCAATCCAAAAATTGATTTTAAAATTTTATTCTTGGATGCGACAGATGGTGAATTGGTTGCTCGTTATAAAGAAACACGTCGTAGTCATCCGTTGGCAGCAGATGGACGTATTTTAGATGGTATCAAACTTGAGCGTGAATTGTTAGCGCCACTGAAAAACTTGAGCCAAAATGTGGTTGATACAACAGAACTCACACCACGCCAACTCCGTAAAACCATTTCAGAGCAATTTTCAAGTGAGGAAAACCAAGTATCATTTCGTATAGAAGTGATGAGTTTTGGTTTTAAGTATGGCTTGCCGCTTGATGCTGATTTGGTATTTGATGTGCGTTTCTTGCCAAATCCTTACTACAAACCAGAACTCCGTGACCAAACAGGGCTCGAATCAGAAGTCTATGATTACGTTATGAATCATGAAGAGTCTGAAGATTTCTATCAACATTTGACAGGCTTGATTAAACCAATTTTGCCAGGGTATCAAAAAGAAGGAAAATCCGTTTTGACGATTGCCATTGGTTGTACAGGTGGTCAACATCGTAGTGTCGCCTTTGCGCATCGTTTGGCAGAAGAGTTAAAAGAAAATTGGGTTGTCAATGAAAACCACCGTGATAAAAATCGTCGTAAGGAGACTGTGAATCGTTCATGAGAAAACCTAAAATTACTGTTATCGGTGGAGGAACGGGTATTCCTGTTATTTTAAATAGCTTACGGCATGAAGAAGTTGATATCACAGCGATTGTGACGGTTGCTGATGATGGTGGTAGTTCCGGAACTTTGCGTTCTGTGACGCAGTTAACACCGCCAGGCGACCTTCGTAACGTCCTTGTAGCGATGAGTGATATGCCGAAATTCTATGAAAAAGTCTTTCAATATCGTTTTGACGAAACTGATGGTGCTTTGGCAGGGCATCCGCTTGGTAATTTGATTATTTCAGGCATCGCAGAAATGCAAGGTTCAACCTACAATGCCATGCAGTTGCTAACAAAATTTTTCCATGTCACAGGAAAGATTTACCCAGCCAGTGAAAATCCATTGACTTTGCATGCTGTTTTCAAAGACGGTCACGAAGTTATTGGCGAAAGTCATATTGCTGATTATAAAGGTATGATTGACCACGTTTATGTCACAAATACTTATAACAATGAAGAACCGACTGCTAGTCGAAAAGTTGTTGATGCGATTATGGATAGTGATATGATTGTTCTGGGACCTGGTTCGCTTTTTACCTCAATCCTGCCCAATCTTGTTATTCCAGAAATCAAGCAAGCTCTGCTGGAAACCTCAGCAGAAGTGGCTTACGTTTGTAACATCATGACCCAATATGGTGAGACCGAGCATTTTACTGATGCTGACCATGTGGAAGTGCTCAACCGCCACCTTGGTAAAGATGTGATTGACACCGTTTTGGTCAATATCCAAGAAGTACCGCAAGATTACATGAATTCTAACGAATTTGATGAGTATTTGGTTCAAGTAGAACATGATTTTGCAGGACTTCGCAAGCAGGTGAAACGTGTGATTTCATCAGATTTCTTGCGTTTGGAAAATGGCGGAGCTTTTCACAATGGCGACTTTGTCGTTGAGGAATTAATGAATTTGGTGAGGATGAGGAAGCGATGAGTTTTACAGTAAAAGTGAAAGAAGAACTGCTCAATTTGTCGCGGTTTGATAAGAGCGAATTATCAGCAATCATTAAAATGTCTGGTAGCCTTGGCTTGACAGGAGACGGACTTACCTTGTCTATCACAACAGAAAATGCTAAAATCGCTCGTCATATTTATGAATTGACTGAAAATCTTTACCATGTTCAGCCAGAAATTAAATACCACCAAAAGACAAATCTGCGTAAAAACCGTATTTACAATGTTTTTGTGGTAGCAAACGTCAGAGAAATCTTGAATGACTTGCAGTTGGCGGATTCTTTCTTTGGCATTGAAATGGGAATTAACCCAACTATTTTAGAAGATGATGATAAGGGACGCGCTTATTTGCGCGGCGCTTTTTTGGCGACTGGAACCATTCGTGATCCAGAATCTGGAAAATATCAGCTGGAAATTTTCTCGGTTTATCAAGACCACGCTGAAGATTTGGCGAATTTGATGCGAAAATTTATCCTTTATGCTAAGGTCATTGAACATAAGAATGGTACGGTAACCTATTTGCAAAAAGCAGAAGACATCATGGATTTTCTTTTGATTATTGGTGCTATGGAATGTAAGGATATTTTTGAAGAAGTTAAGATTATGCGTGAGACACGTAACGATATCAATCGTGCTAATAATGCGGAGACGGCAAACATTGCCAAAACCGTGACAGCTAGCATGAAAACAATCAATAATATCATTAAAATCATGGATACGGTTGGACTTGAAACCTTGCCAATTGAACTTCAACAAGTGGCTAAAATCCGTGTTGAAAATCCAGATTATTCCATTCAACAAATTGCCGACCATTTGGAAGGCACATTGACCAAGAGTGGTGTTAACCACAGATTACGTAAAATTAATAAAATTGCGGATGAATTATAGAAAGTAAAAGGAGAAGCATATTATGGCATGCACAACAATATTAGTAGGTAAAAAAGCGTCTTATGACGGTTCAACTATTATTGCACGTACGGAAGATTCACAAAGTGGCGATTTTACGCCAAAACAATTTATCGTGGTGAAACCAGAAGACCAACCACGTCATTACAAATCAGTCTTGTCTTCATTTGAAATGGATTTACCAGATAATCCAATGCGCTATACGTCAGTGCCAGATGCTTTGCGTAAAGACGGTATCTGGGGCGAAGCTGGTATCAACGAAGCCAATGTTGCCATGAGCGAAACTGAAACCATTACGACCAATGCGCGTGTTTTAGGAGCTGACCCTTTGGTTGAATCTGGTATTGGTGAGGAAGATATGTTGACATTGGTACTTCCTTACGTTCGTACAGCACGTGAAGGGGTAGAACGTCTCGGTGCTATCCTTGAACAATATGGAACTTACGAATCAAACGGTGTTGCCTTTTCTGATGTTAATGAAATTTGGTGGTTGGAAACCATTGGTGGTCACCATTGGATTGCTCGCCGTGTTCCAGATGAATGTTACGTCACAAATCCTAATCAGCTCGGTATTGATCACTTTGAGTTCAACAACCCAGATGAGTACATGTATTCAAAAGATTTGCGTGATTTCATCGCAAGCAATAACTTGGATTTGACTTACTCAAATGAACACTTTAACCCACGCTATGCTTTTGGTAGCCAACGTGATAAAGACCGTCATTACAATACACCACGTGCTTGGGCAATGCAACGTTTCTTAAACCCAGAAATCGAACAAGACCCACGTAGTTTCTTTATTCCATGGGCACAAAAACCTTACCGTAAAATTACGATCGAAGATGTCAAATACGTTTTGAGCAATCATTACCAAGACACAGAATTTGACCCGTACGGACCAGAAGGAAATGCGGTCACACAACGTGCCTTCCGCACAATTGGTATCAACCGCACTAGTCAAACAGCCATTCTTCAATTGCGCCCAGACCAACCGCACGATACCACAGGAATTCAATGGTTGGCATACGGTTCAATGCCATTTGGAACAATGGTGCCATTCTTTACTCAAATTTCAACGACACCAGCCTATTTTGCCAATACTGGCGAAAATGTCTCAACAGCCTCATTCTATTGGGCAAATCGTCTTATTGCAGCAATTGCTGACCCACATTTCCACCAACATGAAGGTGATATTGAAGATTATATCGAAAAAACAATGGCAGCAGGACATGCACGAATCAAACGTGTCGATGCTGCTTTAGCAAACGGAGAAAGTATTGATTTTGATGCCGAAAACCAAGCCATGAGTGACTTTGTCCAAGAAGAAACTCAAAAACTGTTAAACAAGGTCCTCTTTGATGCAAGCAATCTCATGACAAACCGCTTTTCAGTCAGTGATTAATAGCATTCTCCCCTCTTGAACTTTACTCAAGAGGGGATTTTTTATTTAAAATTTTTAAAAGTTATAGACTTAATAAAGATAGAGTGATAGAATGTGAATGATTAAAAAAACTGAAAATTATTACTTTTTCAATAAAAAAGTAGCATAAGTTTCAATGAGGGGGATTAATAATAAGAGATTTGGAAAAATTATTCAAAAAATATTGTGTATCACGAGGCTTAACATTGTAAGATATTGCTGAAGCAGGAATTTCAACGTCATAATTATTACGTTTTGAGCAAGGAAAGACAGATTTAACGATAATAAAACTTGCTTTAGTCTTGGGGCAAATAAATATGCCGATTGTTGAGTTTATGCACGTTGTGGGAGATTCTCAGCGTAATCATTTAGAGAGAGTGTTAGAAAAAATTCATTACTATCATTCAGCACAAGAAGTCTCTGGTTTAGAATATTTGTTAGCAGCAGAGCGAGCTAACAATACAGTAAATGAGCTGTTTCAACACCTGAACACTATTTTAATCAGAGCTTATCTTCGTGACTTGTCAAAAGAAGATGGTGACACTAGCATTTAGTGACCAATTCGCCCAAAATTTCAAAATCACCTTGAAAGATTAATAGGGAAAGGTCAGGAGCAAAGCATACCAGTAAATCGGTATCGATCTTTGATATTGGTGAATGCTTTTAGTGCGAGTTTGCTTTATTATTTGTTAGTCTTTTGCTTTTCTAGCAGCCGTATTCATGGGCCTATCTGAATCATTATCTTCAGGAACATTAGTTCCCTTTAATTTTGATGTTTTAGCTAATGAACAAGAGTATGCTAAATTCTTTAAAAATTCAAATACGATAACGTATGTTTTTACTGCTTTGGTAACGATTATTTCGCCATTTTTACTAAAACAAAGTGTCCTATATCCATTAGCTTTGTGATGATTAGCTTGATTTGTCTGTTGAAGCTACCAAATAAAATCATAAAATTAGGTTCAAAAGAAGCTCCAGCATTTTCGTCAGGAATTCGTTTAGCATCATATATTGCTGGAAAAAGTGTAAATAATCCTCAAAATCTCAACCCTCACATAATCATCTTATGAAACTATTGATTTTCGTAGGGGCTCTTTATTTTTGTATGAAAAAAATAGTTTTTGTGAGAAAAAAGCTTGCAAAAAACTTAAATTGTGTTATACTTAACCAGTAAACTATTAACTAGTTAAGAAAAGGAGTTGTCATGAAGAAGAAATTTCTTTTATTGATAAATTTAGTTGCACTTTTATTTGCTTGGCAAATCAGCCATATCAAGCAAGTTTCGGCAGATGACAAGATTGATGTTGTCACAACTTTCTATCCTGTTTATGAATTTACCAAAGCTGTTACGGGAGATACCGCAGATGTAACCATGTTGATCAAAGCAGGAACTGAACCACACGATTTTGAACCATCTACCAAAAATATTGCAACGATTTCAGACGCTGATGTTTTTGTCTATATGGACGATAGTATGGAAACATGGGTTGATAGCGTTGAAAAATCCATTGGTTCAGACAGTTTAACAGTTGTTAAATCAACAGGAGATATGCTATTAATGGCAGGAACAGCTGATGAAGACGACGAAGATAGCGATGACGGTCATACTCACGAATATGACCCACACGTTTGGCTCTCACCAAAACGCGCTATCACATTGGTTGAAAATATCCGTGACGCTTTTGTTGCAAAATATCCTGATAAAGCTGATACTTTCAATAGCAATGCAGCTGCTTACATTGGAAAACTAAATGATTTAGATGCCGAATACACAGAAGCATTGTCAAATGCTAAACAAACAAGCTTTGTCACACAGCACGCTGCTTTTGGTTATTTAGCACTTGATTACGGTTTGACACAAATTCCAATCACTGGTGTGTCAGCCGAATCAGAACCATCAGCAAAACGTTTAGCAAGTTTGACAAAATATGTCAAAAAATACGATATTAAGTACATTTACTTTGAAGAAAATGCGTCAAGTAAAGTTGCCTCAACGTTAGCAGATGAAGCAGGGGTCAAAACAGCGGTATTAAATCCGATTGAAAGCTTAACAAGCAAACAAATCAAAGCTGGCGAAGATTATTTCTCAGTTATGGAAGAAAACTTGAAAGCTTTGCAACTGACAACAGATGTCGCTGGTAAGACTATCAAAGCTGAAACAGACACAACCAAGACTGTTCAAAATGGTTACTTCAAAGATAAAGATGTTACCGACCGTTCATTGAGCGATTGGTCTGGTAAATGGCAATCAGTTTACCCATATCTTCTTGACGGCACATTGGATCAAGTTTGGGAATACAAAGCTAAAGCTTCAAAAGGTGAAAAAACAGCCGAAGAATATAAGGAATACTACACAACAGGTTACAAGACAGACGTTGAACAAATCAATATCAGCGGTAAAAAGAATACCATTACATTTATTAAAAACGGTGAGAAATACAAGTTTACTTATAAATATGTAGGTTACAAGATTTTGACTTATGAAAAAGGTAACCGTGGTGTCCGTTATTTGTTTGAAACGGATGATGAAAATGCTGGTGAATTCAAATACGTCCAATTTAGTGACCACAATATCACAACAACAGATGCCGAGCATTTCCACATTTTCTGGGGTGGCGAAAGCCAAGACGCACTTCTTGAAGAAATGGATAACTGGCCAACCTATTATCCAACTAGCTTAACAGGTCAAGAAATCGCCCAAGAAATTGTTGCTCACTAAAAAACTCATCAAAAAATAGTTAAAAAAGTCTGAAATAAAATGTCTCAGACTTTTTTTGTTTAAAGCTATGATACCTGTTACAACTGTGTTGTTCTTTGTTAGTGAAAAAATAAGGAAGTTTTAATAAGATGCTAAGCATTATGTAAGCAAAGGGAAGCCAATCAGGACTCGATTGCAAAGAAAAATGGTCATGAAAAGATTCGTATGTGAACTTATATAACCAATTCGACAGATGATAGCCAAGCCTTTTTGGAATTAAAGAAAAAAGACGCCTAAGGTGTTGGACATAAATTCCGTTTTGTTTCGGAAATAGGTGCGATTAAACAATTTATCAAGAGCGGAACATAGGAACCTGCCATAAGCAAAGACTACCTTTTGATTGACGGATTGAATGCGCTTAAAGAACGCTACGGCGACTTGAGTGTACATATGTTGATTTATTATGATTAAAGAAAAACATCATATTAAATGGGTAATCACAAACGAAAATTCGTGTGACAGTTGACAAAAATGTTACGTACCGTGATTACGATGTAGAAAAATCAATGGGAAATTACGGTAGTGAGCTAGTTGGTTATGGAAAAGTCACTATGGAGATTCCCCCTGGTCCCCAACCTGAACGGCTTAGAGCTCTTTTGATGAAACACAGCATTGAGTCAACATCATTTTCAAAATATGACACAGCCTATCGTAAATCGTAAGGAATAGTCTAATTAAAATGAATCACTTAGGAGATGATTACTGTTTTGAGTTTATTTAATAGTGTTTATACAGGTGTGAGTGCGACGGTAAATCCATTGATGGTTGCTTTATCTTTTTGGTCAGTCTTATATTAGGTGCTGTTTTAGCGCGGCTGTATCGTTATCGGACACTTTATACAAAAAATTTGTCATTACATTGACAATCCTTCCTAGCTTATTGTCAGTGATTATTGTCTTGGTGAATGGTAGTCTGGGAACAAGTGTTACCGTAACTGGGACAGGGACATTTAGTTTGGTACGTTTTCGTTCAGCTGTAGGTGGTGCGCGTGAACTGTTGGCACTATTTTTAGTAATGACTATTGGATCAAGTACAGGAATAGGCTACTTAACTTTAGCTATCTTGATCACAAGTGTTTTCTTGGTGATTTGGCTTGGTTTTGAGTGCGTTGCCAGCTTCTGAAAACTTTGTTATAATGAACTAAGATAGCACTTACATTAAGGAGGCACCGTGAAAGAAAAGCGTATTACAAAGTTCTTTTTAACCTGCGCAACTTTGGTTACTGGTATTACCTTGGGCGTTAACCTTTGTTTTCAACATTCTACAAAAGCGGTTGTCGCAGAATCTTCGGAAACATCAGATACAGCAACAGCTGATTTTATTGCAAGCATTGGTGAAACAGCACGACAAATTGGGCAAGATCGTAACCTCTACGCTTCTGTGATGATTGCACAAGCTGTCTTAGAATCAAGTAGTGGGCAGTCTGCGCTCAGCCAGTCTCCTTATTATAATTTCTTTGGTATCAAGGGGAGTTACAATGGCAATTCTGTGACCATGCTAACTTGGGAAGATGACGGAAATGGCAATACTTACGAAGTTGACCAAGCATTCAGGTCATATGATAGTTTAAGCGATTCGTTGAATGATTACGCTAATTTGCTTAGTTGGGATTTGTATTCTGGAACGTGGAAGTCTAACACAACATCTTACCAAGACGCCACGGCAGCCTTGACTGGTTTGTATGCCACAGACACATCTTACGCTGATAAATTAAATGCTTTAATTGAGCAATATGGTTTGACAGTCTATGATGAACCAGCAAGCACAGAGGAAGAAACAAGTAGCGAGGACAATTCAGACCATGTCTGGAATGAATATCGTGGCTCTTACACAACAGCAGCCATTCTAGCAGAAGACGAAGCATGGCTTCGCTTCATTAGTCAATAGAATAGGAAAGAGGGCTCTTTGTCAACTGTAGTGGGTGGCAAAGTTAAGCTCTAGCGAGAACAAATGATGTTCTCGCTTTTTTGCTGTTCAAAGCGATGTAAATGCATTTTCTGAGTTGAATCAGTTCCCGTTGTTCATCTGTCATATTATCAACAGACTTGAAGGAACCCGTTAGTTTGGCTTGTCTGACCTACTTATCGAAGGTTGAGGGCGTTAACTCATATTCTTTGATAAGCTCACTTCGTTTCATTTCAGCATTGCGGAGGTCAACAATTTGTTGCTTAAAGTCATCGGTGAAGTGGCGACGTATTTTTCTAGACATATCTGTTCTCCTGTTTTCTTTAGTGTAGAACACTTTATAAATTCTGTCTAGTTTAGTGTAACCGATTCACTTAGAACTTTTTTGTAGATTTCATAAACACTTCATAATTGCCTTTTATAATAGACTTATAGTTAGTTTAGTAGATGTAGAACTTAGGATCGGTTAAGACAAATCAATGTCTAGGTGAGTAGAAAACTAGGTGAAGTCATTAATGATGGAGGTATTAGATGAATCCAATCCAAAGAGCTTGGGCTTATGTCAGCAGAAAACGACTGAGAAGTTTTATTTTATTTCTGATTTTATTCGTCCTTTTGGCCGGAATTTCAGCCTGTTTGACTCTGATGAAGTCCAACGAAATAGTAGAAAACAATCTTTACAAAACGCTCAATACATCTTTTTCCATTAAGAAGATAGAGGATGGTCAGACTTTCAAGTTATCAGACTTAGAGTCTGTGAGAAAGATTAAGGGACTTGAAAATGTTTCACCAGAATTAGAAACAATCGCAAAACTAAAAGATAAGGAAGCAGTGAGTGGTGAGCAGAGCGTAGAACGTGATGACTTGTCAGCTGCAGACGAGAACTTGGTCAGCTTAACTGCGTTAGAGGATTCTTCCAGGGATGTAACCTTTACAAGTTCGGCCTTTAACCTAAAAGAAGGACGCCACCTTCAAAAAGGGGATTCAAAAAAAATCTTGATTCACGAAGAATTGGCCAAGAAAAATGGTCTCTCTCTCAATGACAAGATTCGCTTAGATGCAGGTCAGTCTGAATCAGGAAAGGGACAAACCGTTGAGTTTGAGATTGTAGGAATTTTTTCTGGTAAAAAGCAAGAGAAATTTACGGGCATGTCCTCTGATTTTAGTGAAAATAATGTCTTTACCGACTATGAAAGCAGTCAAAGTCTCTTGGGAAATAGCGAACCTCAAGTCAGCGCAGCTCGTTTCTACCTAGAAAATCCCAAGGAAATGGATGGCCTCTTGAAACAAGTGGCAAACTTGTCTCTGGAAAATCAAGGTTACCAAGTAGAGAAGGAAAACAAGGCATTTGAGCAAATTAAAGATTCAGTTGCGACCTTCCAAACCTTCCTGACCATCTTCCTCTATGGGATTATGATAGCAGGAGCAGGAGCTTTGATTTTGGTCTTGTCTCTCTGGTTGAGAGAGCGGGTTTATGAGGTCGGAATCCTATTGTCACTTGGAAAAGGGAAAAGTTCGATTTTCCTACAGTTCTGTTTAGAGGTGGTTTTGGTATCAGTTGGAGCTCTGCTTCCATCCTTTATTGCAGGAAATGCCATTACGTCCTACCTGCTTCGAACTCTACTCGCAAGTGGAGAACAGGCAGCTCTTCAAGACACCCTAGCCAAAGCAAGTGGCTTACCCAGTAGCATCCTATCATTTACAGAATCCTATGTATTTTTGCTACTAATTAGTTGCTTGTCTGTCACTCTCTGTTTTATCTTTTTATTTAGAAAAACACCGAAGGAAATTTTATCGTCTATTAGTTAAGAAGGAGAAATCATGACTTTATTAGAATTACAAGATGTTACCTACCGTTATAAGAACACTGCTGAAGCAGTTTTATATCAGATCAAGTATAATTTTGAACCCGGAAAATTTTATAGCATCATTGGGGAGTCTGGAGCAGGGAAATCCACTCTATTGTCCCTTCTTGCTGGCTTAGATAGCCCTGTCGAAGGAACTATCCTTTTCCAAGGAGAGGATATTCGTAACAAGGGATATTCTTATCATCGTATGCATCATATTTCCCTAGTCTTTCAAAATTATAACTTGATAGATTATCTTTCTCCACTGGAAAATATCCGCTTGGTCAACAAAAAGATAAGCAAGGATATACTTCTTGAGCTTGGTTTGGATGAAAGCCAGATCAAGCGGAATGTTCTCCAGTTATCAGGTGGACAACAACAACGTGTAGCCATCGCTCGCAGTCTTGTTTCAGAAGCTCCAGTTATTCTAGCTGATGAGCCAACAGGAAATCTGGATCCTAAGACTGCTGGAGATATTATCGACCTTCTCAAATCACTTGCCCAAAAAACAGGTAAATGTGTTATCGTCGTAACCCACAGTAAAGAAGTGGCACAAGCGTCAGATATTACACTTGAATTGAAGGATAAAAAGCTTACTGAAGCTCGCAATACTAGCAAATAATATGAACTTGTTTTGATAGAACTATAAAATCGAATTAAATCTAGAAAGGGAAACTATGTTACACAACGCATTTGTCTATGTCACAAGGAAGTTTTTCAAATCTATTGTTATCTTCCTTATCATTCTCCTCATGGCGAGCTTGAGTTTAGTCGGTTTGTCGATCAAGGGAGCTACGGCCAAGGCTTCTCAGGAGACTTTTAAAAATATCACCAATAGTTTTTCCATGCAAATTAACCGTCGCGTTAATCAAGGAACGCCACGTGGTGCAGGAAATATTAAGGGTGAAGACATCAAAAAAATCACTGAAAACAAGGCTATTGAATCTTATGTGAAGCGAATCAATGCTATCGGGGATTTGACTGGATATGACCTCATCGAAACGCCAGAGACCAAGAAAAATCTAACTGCTGATCGTGCTAAACGTTTTGGAAGTAGTTTGATGCTGACAGGCGTCAACGATTCATCAAAAGAAGATAAGTTCGTCTCAGGTTCTTATAAATTGGTTGAAGGAGAGCACTTAACCAATGATGATAAGGACAAAATCCTTATGCATAAGGATTTAGCAGCAAAACATGGTTGGAAAGTAGGGGATAAGGTCAAACTTGACTCCAATATTTATGACGCTGATAATGAAAAAGGCGCTAAAGAAACGGTTGAAGTAACCATCAAAGGTCTCTTTGATGGTCACAATAAGTCCGCGGTTACCTACTCACAAGAGCTCTACGAAAATACAGCTATTACAGACATCCATACAGCTGCTAAACTATACGGTTACACAGAAGAAACTGCTATTTATGAGGATGCAACTTTCTTTGTAACAGCGGACAAGAACTTGGATGATGTCATGAAGGAGTTGAATGGTATCAGTGGTATCAACTGGAAGAACTATACTCTCGTTAAGAGCTCCTCTAACTATCCAGCTCTTGAGCAGTCTATCTCAGGTATGTACAAGATGGCCAACCTCCTCTTCTGGGGTAGCTTGAGCTTCTCTGTTCTCCTATTAGCCCTTCTTCTTAGTCTCTGGATTAATGCTAGACGTAAAGAAGTGGGAATTCTCCTCTCTATTGGTCTCAAGCAAGCAAGTATCTTGGGTCAATTTATTACCGAATCTATCTTGATTGCAATCCCAGCTCTTGTTTCTGCTTATTTCCTAGCCAACTATACAGCTCGTACTATTGGAAACACGGTTCTTGCCAATGTGACTTCTGGAGTTGCCAAACAAGCCAGCAAGGCAGCTCAAGCTTCTAACCTTGGTGGTGGTGCAGAAGTAGATGGATTTAGTAAAACTCTATCAAGCCTAGACATTTCTATTCAGACATCAGACTTTATCATCGTCTTTATTCTTGCCTTAGTTTTAGTTGTGTTAGTGATGACACTTGCTTCAACCAATCTCCTCAGAAAACAACCAAAAGAACTCTTGCTCGATATTGAATAAAAAAACTTGCTACCTATTCTCCCCTAAATGGGGTATAATATAGGTAGCATTTTTATGTATCTACTCTCCATAACTGCACTTGTCTTTAGAATGGAGATGATTGAAAAGAAATTTAAAGGAATGAGAAATATTTTTCTATGAAGATTTTAATTGTAGAAGATGAAGATATGATCCGTGAGGGGATTAGTGATTATTTGACAGACTGTAGCTATGAAACTATTCAGGCAGCAGATGGTCAGGAGGCCTTGGAGAAATTTTCTAGTTATGAAATTGCTCTGGTATTACTGGATATTCAAATGCCTAAGCTCAGTGGCTTAGAAGTCTTAGCTGAGATTCGTAAAACCAGTCAGGTTCCTGTTCTGATGTTGACAGCTTTTCAGGACGAAGAATACAAGATGGGTGCTTTTGCTTCCTTAGCGGATGGTTATCTGGAGAAACCCTTTTCTCTATCTCTTTTAAAAGTGAGAGTGGATGCAATTTTTAAGCGCTATTATGATAAGGGACGAGTCTTTATTTACAAGGATACGCGAGTGGACTTTGAGAGTTACAGTGCAAGTCTAGCAGGAGAAGAAGTGGCTATTAATGCCAAAGAATTAGAAATTCTAGATTATTTGGTCAAAAATGAAAGACGTGTCTTGACACGATCACAGATTATTGATGCAGTGTGGAAGGCAACAGATGAGGTTCCTTTTGAACGAGTGATTGATGTCTACATCAAGGGCTTGCGCAAAAAGTTGCACCTAGATTGTATCCATACCGTCAGAAATGTTGGCTATAAATTGGAGAGAAAATGAAGCGACTCAGTTTATTTAAAAAGATTTTTATCTACACTTTCTCCATTTTTAGTATTCTGGTCATTTGCCTCCACTTGGCCATATATTTTCTCTTTCCCATCACCTATCAGGGTAACAGGCGGGAAGTCATTGTCAAAAAGGCAACTAAGATTGCCCAGTCACTTGAAGGACAGGATAAGAGGACGATTGAGCGGGTGCTGGCTGTTTACTCCGAGACCAGTGACATCCTGATTTCAGTCAAGGGGGAGGTGACAGAGGACGGGATAGAGATCGCAGAGGGTATTCCCTTGGACCCTGACCGCCAGACGACCTCTGTGGTCATCGAGGAGCGAGAGGTAACGACTCAGGACGGTCAAAGCATGACTCTCCAGTTTCTAGCTTCTATGGATTTGCAAAAGGAGGCAGAGCAGATCAGTCTTCAGTTTCTTCCTTACACCTTGCTGGCTTCTTTTCTGATTTCACTGCTCATCGCCTACATCTATGCTCGCACCATTGTCGCACCGATTTTAGAAATCAAGCGGGTGACTCGCCGCATGATGGACTTAGATGCCGAGGTTCGTCTGCGTGTGGATTCCAAAGATGAGATTGGCGATTTAAAGGAACAAATCAATAGTCTCTACCAACATCTCTTGACGGTCATTGCAGATTTGCACGAGAAAAATGCGGCTATTCTCCAGCTTGAACACATGAAGGTGGAGTTTTTGCGTGGGGCCTCACATGAACTAAAAACACCCCTCACCAGCCTGAAAATCCTCATTGAAAATATGCAAGAGAATATAGGACGCTATAAAGACCGAGACCGCTACCTAGCTGTGGCTTCAGAAATAGTTGATGAACTCAGCCATAATGTCTTGCAAATATTAACCCTTTCTTCCGTTCAGGAGCTACGAGACGAAAAAGAAGAGGTTTCTTTGCTGGATATAACAAAAGAGCTAATACAGGACTACAGCCTACTTGCCAAAGAGCGGAAGCTTTTGGTGCAAAATCAACTGACGAACCAGCAGGCTTACCTCAACCCCTCTGTTCTCAAACTTATCCTGTCTAATCTTCTCAGCAATGCCATCAAGCATTCTACTCAAGGTGGTTACGTGAGGATCGCTGAGAAGGAGGGCTGGATTTCCATTGAAAACAGCTGTAATCCAGAGGAACAAGAAAAATTTACCCAATTCTTCTTGAATACTAGCAATAAAAGGGCACAGGGCTCTGGTCTAGGCCTCTTTGTAGTTAAAAGCTTATTGGAGCACGAAGGGATTCTTTACCGCTTTGAGAGACAGGAGAAATGCTTATTTTTTTTGATACAATTTCCGAGTAACGAGTAAAATGAATATTGCATTAAACTAGACAGAATTTATAGAGTGTTCTATACTAAGTAAGAAGAATCTGATGTCTAGAAAATCTCGTTGTTTCAAGGGTAACTTTAAACAACAAAATCGTTGATCTACATTATACAATACTACCCAAAGGTGGCAAGATTCGATTAGAGAATACAGTTTAACACCCCTAACTTTTGATAAATAGGTAGGATAGACCAAACCCAATGTCATTAAGTTTAGTAAGGGTTATAAGACAACAAGTTCATTGATAGACTAGAACTCGTTAGTTATACTGTTTGGGCTAGCCCAAACAGAAATGTTGCCATTTTATAATAAATAGTAAATACACAGCAGAATCTATTACTTTTTTAATAAATTCTATTTTGTACTCACATTTAAAATACCAAAATTTGGTCAATTTTTGGTCAATAAAATCTAATTTAGTCTGATTTTCTATAACAAATAAAAAATGATAAACCCCATGATATGACAAAATTTATAAGACTTTAGATGCTTTCTTTAACTAACCTCAAATTTCTATACCCAAAATTTTTTATTATCTTTATAGAGTTTCTAAAAAGTATCTAAAAAGAAGAAAACTTTCATATTTTTAAAGAAATTAAGTGATAGTAAGCCTACTAAATTAGCATCTCTGGCTTAAAAAAATATCGGTATCGCACTCAAAATCCAGTGTCCGCAAGGACGTGCCGGTTCGACCCCGGCCGCCGGTATAATATAGCAAAAAAGTCCTATTGGTTGGGGCTTTTTTGCTATATTTCTGTCATTTGTCGGGAATAATGGGATTTTTTATATCTTGAATTTACAATATAAGTGCACAATAAAAACTCATAAGATTTTTCTAGTAAAATAGGATTGAACAAACATCTTACGAAAGGAAATCTTATGAGCTACCATCATTTTACCATAGATGAACGAGAAAGTATTCTGATTTATCGTACTTAAAGGGATGACCTTTTCTCAAATAGCACGACTATTACATCGGCACCCCTCAAGTATTAGCCGTGAATTAAAACGTCATTCCAAACAAGGCAACTATAGTAGGGCACAAACAGCTTATCATCTCGCTAAATCGCATTGTGGGCGAAAAAGGAAATTAGAAATAGACACTGAACACAGTCAGATCGTCAAGCATCTTTTTCTTGAGTGTCAATGGTCGCCAGAAGAAATTGAGGGGCGATTACGTTTAGAACGAGAAAGACACGTCATTAGTTATCAAACCATTTATAGAGCTATCTATCGCGGTCACTTTGACGACACGCCTCTTTTACATGGTGCTCGTGGGGTTGTTCGCAAACTTCGTCACCATGGTAAAACACGCCATACAAAATCCCATGTGGAAAAGCGAGGAAAAATTCCTATTTCTCATACCATTCATGAGAGACCAATAGCAGCTAATGAACGCTCGAGAATAGGTGATTGGGAAGCCGATACTGTTGCTGGAAAGACTGGAAAAGCTTGCCTAGTAACACTCACTGATAGGCATTCCCGCTTCCTCAAAATTCAGAAAGTAGCTGTCAAGAAAAGTAAATTGGTTATAGAAGCCATGGTAAATATGTTAGCATCTCTACCAAAAGAAACAGTGACTCCTGATAGAGGTAAGGAATTCTCAGGATATCCTGAACTCACCGAGAAACTAAATGTCGAAGTCTATTTTCCTGATTCTCATGCTCCTTGACAACGAGGAACAAATGAGAATACAAATGGCTTATTGCGAGAGTATTTTCCAAAAGGAAGTGACTTAACAGAGGTAGAACACTTGATTATTCAGGAATGGGAAAATAAATTAAACAACAGACCACGAAAATGTCTAAACTGGAAAACACCTTATGAAGTTTTTTATGGGATAAATGTGCACTTAATTTGACAATTCGCTAAATAAAAAAAGCCAATTTCGATTGCTCGAAAATGGCTTTCCTGTAAAATGCGGTTTCTTATTTGAGACCGTATTTTTTGTTGAAGCGATCCACACGACCGTCTGCTTGTGTGAATTTTTGGCGTCCAGTGTAGAATGGGTGAGAATCTGATGAGATTTCCACACGTACAAGTGGATAAGTAGCGCCTTCAAATTCTACAGTTTCGTTAGAAGATTTTGTAGAACCGCTAAGGAATTTGTAACCAGTAGTTGTGTCCATGAACACAACTGGACGGTATTCTGGATGGATGTTTTGTTTCATTGTTAAAAGATTTCCTTTCTGCCATGGTGCTTTTTTGACGCACCATAGTTATTTTAACTTCTATAGTTTATCAAATAATGCGATATTTGACAAGACTTTTAGACAAATTAATTGAATTAAAATCAACTTGTCTAAAAGTCAAGCCTATCAAGAGATAGCTTAGTCTTTTGATGTTAGTAAGTCTTTGATTTCTTGGTAGATTTCGTCGTTTTCTTCAAGGCTATAAGAATTAGCTCCGCTGGCTAATGGGTGTCCGCCTCCGTCATGACGTTTAGCAATTTCATTGATAACCTGTGATTTACTACGGAGGCGCACACGATAATGTTTATCAGTTTGTTCGACAAAAATTGCCCATGATTGGATACAATCGATTTTTCCAGGAGTTCCAACGATGGCAGATGTTTCAGCATCTGTTACGTTGAATTTTTTCATGATATCCTGTGTCAATACCACACGAGCAGCGCCATTTTCATCAACTTCAAGATTGTCAAAAACGTATCCTTGAAGTTTAGCAATTTTAAATGAAAATGAGTCCATTTGGCGAGCTAGTGTTGAAAAATCAAAATCATATTCGCGTAGTTTGCTCGCAATTGAGAGGGTTTTGCTCGTTGTTGCAGGATAAAGGAAACGTCCAGTATCACCGACAATACCACAATAAAGCAGGCGAGCTGCCTCATTTGATAAAGCTAGACTAGTTGAAAGGGCAAAATCGGTGATGATTTCGCTAGCGCTAGAAGTAGTTGTATCAACATAAAGCAAATCACCGTAAGCATCGTCATTAGGGTGATGGTCGATTTTAATCAGAAAGTCACCTTTTGTATAGCGGTCATCGTCAACACGTGGCGTGTTTGCAGTATCGGTAACAATAACTAAAGCGCCTTGGTAATCATCATCAGAGACAGTATCCATTTTTGTTAACCAAGTAAGTGTTGGCTCGTCTTTCCCAGTCGCCAAGACTTTTTTTTCTGGAAAATTATGTCTGATAATATCACGAAGCCCGACTTGGCTACCGAGAGCATCAGGGTCGGGACGTTGATGACGGTGGATAATAATGGTATCGTAAGCTTTTATTTTTTCTAAAATTTCTTCAAAAGTGTTGTTCATGTTTATTCTCCAATATCATATCAATATGTGGAATACTGTTCTCTAGGTATTCATCAGAAATTGTCTCAAATTCAACAGAAGTGTAAGATGTTTGTAAGTAAGCACGAATTTCAGTATTTTCCATAAAAACAAAGAAAATGAATTAAAAATTTTATACCGCTTACCATGACATTTTTCTGATTTTCATTATACCACAGAAAAAAGAGAATTTATTTTAGGATGCTTAATTTGATAGATACTTTTGTCAATTTCTACAAAAAATGTTCAAATCTACCTCTAAATCAGCTTTTTGAGTAGGTGTTGCAAATAAGCAAAATCAAAAATTATCAGAAAAGAAAGCGCGCACAAAAACGTGTAAGTATTGAAATAAAAATAGGAATATGCTATAATCATGTCTTGTAAGGGTTATCATATGATAATTCGAAAAAAACAAATAAAAAGGAGAACCATAATATGGCTTCAAAAGATTTTCACATTGTTGCAGAAACAGGAATTCACGCACGTCCAGCTACTTTGCTTGTTCAAACAGCTAGCAAATTTGCTTCAGACATCACTCTTGATTACAAAGGTAAAGCTGTAAACCTTAAATCTATCATGGGTGTTATGAGCCTTGGTGTTGGTCAAGGTGCTGACGTTACTATCTCTGCTGAAGGTGCAGATGCAGATGACGCACTTGCAGCAATCGAAGAAACAATGACTAAAGAAGGATTGGCTTAATAAAATGACAGAAATGCTTAAAGGAATTGCCGCATCTGATGGTGTTGCTGTTGCTAAAGCGTATCTACTCGTTCAACCGGATTTGTCATTTGAAACTGTTACAGTTGAAGATACAAGTGCAGAAGAAGCTCGCCTAGATGCCGCATTAAAAGCATCACAAGACGAGCTTTCTGTTATTCGTGAGAAAGCAGTAGAAACACTAGGTGAAGAAGCAGCTGCCGTGTTTGATGCACATTTGATGGTTCTTGCTGACCCAGAAATGATCAGTCAAATTAAAGAAACTATCCGTGCAAAACAAACGAATGCAGAAGCAGGCCTTAAAGAAGTGACTGACATGTTCATCACTATCTTTGAGGGAATGGAAGATAACCCGTACATGCAAGAGCGTGCAGCGGATATCCGCGACGTTTCAAAACGTGTATTGGCACACCTTATCGGTGCTAAACTTCCAAATCCTGCAACAATTGATGAAGAATCAATTGTTATTGCACATGACTTGACGCCATCTGATACTGCTCAATTAAACAAACAATTTGTAAAAGCCTTTGTTACTAACATTGGTGGACGTACAAGTCATTCAGCTATCATGGCACGTACTCTTGAAATCGCTGCTGTTCTTGGAACAAACGATATCACAAGTCGCGTTAAAGATGGCGACATTGTAGCAGTAAATGGTATCACAGGGGATGTGATTATCAATCCAACAGAAGAAGAAATTGCTGAATTTAAAGCAGCTGGTGAAGCATATGCTAAACAAAAAGCTGAATGGGCTCTTCTTAAAGATGCCGAAACAGTAACAGCTGATGGTAAACACTTCGAATTGGCAGCCAACATCGGAACACCTAAAGACGTTGAAGGTGTTAATGCTAATGGTGCAGAAGCAGTTGGTCTTTATCGTACTGAATTCTTATATATGGATTCACAAGATTTCCCAACTGAAGATGAACAATATGAAGCATACAAGGCTGTTCTTGAGGGCATGAATGGTAAACCGGTTGTGGTTCGTACTATGGATATCGGTGGGGATAAAGAACTTCCATACTTTGACCTTCCAAAAGAAATGAACCCGTTCCTTGGATTCCGTGCACTTCGTATTTCTATCTCAGAAACAGGAAATGCAATGTTCCGTACACAAATTCGTGCACTTCTTCGTGCATCTGTTCACGGACAACTTCGTATTATGTTCCCAATGGTTGCACTTCTTAAAGAATTCCGTGCTGCTAAAGCAATCTTTGATGAAGAAAAAGCTAACCTTAAAGCTGAAGGTGTTGCAGTGGCAGATGATATCCAAGTAGGTATCATGATTGAAATCCCAGCAGCAGCTATGCTTGCTGACCAATTTGCAAAAGAAGTTGACTTCTTCTCAATTGGTACAAACGACCTTATTCAATACACTATGGCCGCTGACCGTATGAACGAACAAGTTTCATACCTTTACCAACCATATAACCCATCTATCCTTCGTTTGATTAATAATGTTATCAAAGCAGCACACGCTGAAGGTAAATGGGCTGGTATGTGTGGTGAAATGGCTGGTGACCAGAAAGCTGTTCCGCTTCTTGTCGGAATGGGACTTGATGAGTTCTCTATGTCAGCTACATCAATTCTTCGTACACGTAGCCTTATGAAGAAACTTGATACAGCTAAAATGCAAGAATATGCAAATCGCGCTCTTACAGAATGCTCAACGATGGAAGAAGTTCTTGAGCTTAGCAAAGAGTATGTTGATTTTGATTAATTGTGGTTAATATTATCAGAAAGGGTTTGGACTATTTTGTCCGAACTCTTTTTTGATTTTTCGGATAGATGTGTAGAGGTTTTTCTGCCGTTTTAGCTTAGCCAATAACTGAAAAATCAACTTTTGTCGGAACTGCTGATTTTTAAAGGTTTATGAATAGAATGTTTACTGGAGAATTTATTTTTTAAAACAAACTCCTTGACTTGGAGTGTACTCTAAGTTGTATAATACAGATGAAATTCGTATTTTACCACAAAAAGCTTTATTCAATAAATTTATTATTATGAAAATTTGATATTGCAAAGATTTTGTCTTAATTTTCTGAATTTTTTCGTGTTAAAATATTGAAAAAAGCAGAAAAAGTGATAAAATGGAGTTATCACATTTAAAAGGAGATATAGCTTGACTAAACAATATAAAAACTATGTCAATGGAGAGTGGAAACTTTCTAAAGAAGAAATTAAAATTTATGCTCCTGCCACAGGTGAAGAACTCGGTTCTGTACCTGCAATGAGCCAAGAAGAAGTTGACTATGTTTACGCTTCTGCAAAAGCTGCTCAAAAAGAATGGCGTGCGCTTTCATACGTAGAACGTGCAGCTTACCTTCATAAAGCAGCTGATATTTTAGTGCGTGATGCTGAAAAAATCGGTGCTGTACTTTCAAAAGAAATCGCTAAAGGTTACAAATCAGCAGTGGGTGAAGTTATCCGTACAGCTGAAATCATTAATTATGCCGCTGAAGAAGGTGTCCGTCTTGAAGGTGAAGTTCTTGAAGGTGGAAGCTTTGAAGCAGCAAGTAAGAAAAAGATCGCTATTGTTCGTCGCGAACCAGTAGGATTGGTACTCGCTATCTCACCATTTAACTATCCAATTAACCTTGCAGGTTCTAAGATTGCTCCTGCCCTTATTTCAGGGAACGTTGTTGCCCTTAAACCACCTACGCAAGGTTCTATTTCAGGTCTTCTTTTGGCTGAAGCATTTGCTGAAGCTGGACTTCCAGCGGGTGTATTTAACACAATTACAGGACGTGGTTCAGTAATCGGTGACTACATCGTTGAACATGAAGCTGTTAACTACATCAACTTCACAGGTTCTACACCAGTAGGTGAACACATTGGTAAATTGGCTGGTATGCGTCCAATTATGCTTGAACTTGGTGGGAAAGACTCAGCTATCGTTCTTGAAGATGCAGACCTTGATTTGGCTGCTAAAAACATCGTTGCTGGTGCTTACGGTTACTCAGGTCAACGTTGTACAGCCGTTAAACGTGTCCTTGTTATGGATAGCGTTGCAGATAAATTGGTTGACAAAGTTTCAGAACTTGTTAAAGATTTGACTGTTGGTATGCCTGAAGATGATGCTGATATTACTCCGCTTATCGATACAAAAGCAGCTGACTACGTTGAAGGTCTTATCAAAGACGCTCAAGATAAGGGTGCTAAAGAAGTTATTTCATTCAAACGTGAAGGTAATCTTATTAGTCCAGTATTGTTTGACAATGTAACAACTGATATGCGTTTGGCTTGGGAAGAACCATTTGGCCCAGTCCTTCCAGTTATCCGTGTTAATTCAGTAGAAGAAGCTGTCGAAATTTCAAATAAATCTGAATACGGTCTTCAAGCAGCAGTATTTACAAATAACTTCCCATTAGCATTCAAGATTGCTGAACAACTTGAAGTGGGTACTGTTCACATCAACAACAAAACACAACGTGGTACAGATAACTTCCCATTCCTTGGTGCTAAGAAATCTGGTGCTGGAACACAAGGTGTGAAATACTCTATTGAAGCAATGACTACTGTTAAATCTACAGTATTTGATATTGCAAAATAATTTTTGATGAAGGTTAGAACGGCTCTGTTCTGACTTTTTTTAGTTTAGAAATATGGTTACAAATTGTGTTCTTCATGAAAATTTTTATAAATTTTTCTTTTTTGCAATGGTTTTACACTTTTAGTTATGAAAGCGTATGCAATTGTGATAAAATAAGGGTAGCCATACAATAGGAGGTAGAAAATGGTAACACGTAATCAATTTTCAACTTTGGAAATGCGCAAAGCAAGTCCATATTTTTCTGCATTAAAAACTATTGTCGAAACAGCATTTTATGAGAATCAGGTCATTTCAATTAAGACTTTAGAAGAGGCTTATCAATTGGCATCGAATGCTGCTGGAACAGTGATTCTGGACATGCCTGTCATTCACACAAAAGAACTTGGCTTGCCGTCCTATGCTCGAGTTTTATTGACAAATTCGGGAGCTGTGGTTGGTAGAACAGCTAAGGCACGTCGTATTTATGGCTTGGATTCAGATGAAGATGAGCGCTTGTTATCCATTGTGCGAAGTGCGGTTTATCAAGCCCATAGTCGCAAATTCTATAAAGCAGATGCTATTGTTGGTTTGGATGAAGAGTTTATGGTACGTGCACATTTGATGGTGCCTGAGGAAGAAATCAACAATCTCTATTCATGGTTGCTTAATTTTCAGATTTTAGATGAAGAATTTAAAAATCGTTTAAAAGTTTCTAAACGGTATGATGAAGATGATATTTTTGTCTTTTTTGATCCTAAATGGTCTCATCCAGATTATCCAGATGGTTTAGCTTATTTTGACACGAATCACAATTGTGTGGCTATTTTAGGTTTGAATTATTTTGGAGAATTGAAAAAAGCGACATTAACGTTGGCTTGGGGAACAGCTGCACGCAATGGCTATGTTTCTTGCCACGGTGGTTTGAAAATTTTCCAAGGAAAAGAGGAAAAAAATGATTATGTTGCCTCTTTCTTTGGCTTATCTGGTTCAGGAAAATCAACGTTGACTCATGCTAAGCATAATGGAAAATACGATATCAAAGTGTTGCATGATGATGCCTTTATTATTTCTGAAAAAGATGGCTCATCCATTGCGCTAGAACCGTCTTATTTTGATAAGACCAACGATTATCCAACGGGACACCCAGAGCAAGACTTTTTCGTGACTGTTCAAAATTGTGGTGTGACGCTGGATGATAATGGTCGTCAAAAATTGATGACCGAGGATATTCGTAATGGGAACGGACGTACCGTAAAATCACGTTTTGCAACGCCAAATCGTGTTGACCATATTGAGGAGCCAATTAATGCTATTTTTTGGATTATGAAAGACGATTCATTGCCACCTTTAATCAAAATTAATGATTCACTCATGGCAGCGACAATGGGTTGTACATTGATGACAAAACGTTCAAGCGCTGAAAATATTGAAGGTAGCAAGCAATCATTGGTTATTGAACCATTTGCAAATCCATTTAGGGTTTATCCTTTGGTCGAAGATTATCAAAAATTCCGTTCATTATTTGCTAGTGGTGTTGACTGTTATATCATTAATACGGGATTTTACATGGGAAATGGTATTCCAAAAGAAGTTTCTTTAGATATCATTGAAAAAATTGTTGATGGCAATGTCGATTTTAAAGCTTTTGGCCCCATTGAAGGCTTTGAATATTTGGCATTAGAGGACTATCCTGTCCACCGTTTTGATGCTAAATATAAACAATTGATTCGTTCGCGGATGCAAATTCGTTTGAATTTTCTATTGTCTTTTAATCAAAACAATCCTAAACTAGCTCTGCCTGTTGAAGCTATCTCACGTTTGGAACGAGTTATTAACAATTTAAAATAAGGTCATATTCTTACAAAAACTATTTCTTCGATGAAAAAGTATCCCTAGCGGGTACTTTTTTTGATATTTATTCAATAAAAATACAATATTTATCTAATGGTTATAAACTAGGTAATTCTTATCATTTATCACATTATTTGTCAATAAATCTGACTATAAACATTTCATACATACACCTATAACTATAAAACGTGATAAAAATAAAAGAATTTTCAGAAAGATATTATTTTTTTAATAAACTTGTGTTTTAATATTTTTTATATTGACGAGCCGTCAATATAAAATAACCATTTTGGGAGGTTTATTATGGATAAGAGAGAGATTCTCTTTTAGAAAGTACAAGGTCGGACTAGTTTCAGTCCTTGTGGGAGCTGTCAAAAGTAGCAGGATTAAGTCAAACAGACTCTGCTTCTAATATTGAGCAAGTGGTGTTGAAAGCATGGCGACAGCTAATGCAACAGCAGCTTCTAAAGTACAGGAGACAGTATCAGAAGAAGCTCTTGATATTCCAAAAGAAGAAACTCTCATTCCTTTCCTGAAGAGATCATCAAACCAGAAACACCACCGAAAGTGGAACCGCAGGTCAGTGAAAACGAGAAAGGAGGAGAGGTAGCTGCCCTAGGGGTCGTAACCGTTCATAAAGAAGTTAAAGCTTCAACTCCTGCTAAACCTTTGGCAAGTTCAAAAGCAACCGACGAGCTCCCTCAAACATCAAGCGTTACACAAAATTATCTTCTTGCTCTCGGTTTTGCTTTAGTGACACTAACAGCAGGCATTTGGAAACGAAGAAAAGTCTCTAAAGACTAATAAATTTAAGTTTAGTCATCCCTTCCTCTAACAAAAAAAGCACATCTGAAAGAGAACATTCTCAATCGGGTGTGCTTTTTGAGTGTATTGAAGGCTTATTTTTTCAAATGAAGTCCTTGATTTTTAAGATAAACTTCTGAGACTTGAGCGTATTTTTTTAGTTTTTTCAATTCTTCTTTGTGCGTAATGAAAGTAATAACAACGCCAGCTTTTCCCATACGTCCAGTTCTTCCTGCACGATGAGTATAGACTTCTTTATCACGAGCGAGGTCAAAATTGATAACGTATTCGAGATTTTCAATATCAATCCCACGGGCAACTAAATCAGTTGCCAACAGTAGTGAAATGTCATGATTTTTGAATTTTTCAAGAATGACTTTACGGAATTTGACATTAATATCAGAAGCCAAAGAAACAGCAGAAACACGATTAAATTGAAGACGTTCTTCAGTAGCTCCTAAATCTGAAAGACTGTTGAAAAAGACCAAGCCACGGAATTCTGGAATATTTGAAAATTTGCGGAGTAATTCAAGGCGGTCACGTTTATCGACGGTAATGTAATAATGAGCGATTTGTTCCAGCTTTTGGTCAGACAAATCAATCGTCAACGTATTTTCAGCGAGTGCGTCAGCGTCAACTTTATTAGTTGCACTCATGTAAACCATTTGGTGGTCACGTGGAACACGGTTGATGATATTTTCAACAAAATGATATTGAGAGTCACCTAGTAATTCATCAAATTCATCCAAAACGATTGTGTCAACGTTCATCATTTTGATTTTTTTGAGCTTGACTAACTCGAAAACACGCCCAGGTGTTCCGATAAGAATTTCTGGACCTTTTTTCAAACGTTCGATTTGACGTTTTTGACTAGAACCAGAAATGAATAGCTGTGCTGTAAGATTTAGAGGCTCAGCCCATGTTTTAGTTACCTCAAAAATTTGCCCTGCTAGTTCGGTATTTGGTGCTAAAATCAATAATTGTTGTGATTTTTTGGGTGTCACATTTAAAAGTGTTGGAAAAAGATAAGCTAGTGTCTTACCTGTACCAGTTGGGCTGACACCAAGGACATTATCACCTTGTGAAATAGGCTCGAAAATTTGTTTTTGAATAGCTGTTAGCTCGCTAAATTTCAGATTAGCTAACTGCTCTCGCCAGACTTGTGGAAATTGTGAAATCATAAGTTTCCTTTTCTATGTTTGTAATCTTCACCTATTATAACATAGAAAGGGAATCTTTTTTTATTTCGTGAATAAGTAAGAGTTTTCAGCATTTAAAAAATGGTAAAAATGTAGTAGAATAGATAGGAAATATTTTTGATTTGGAGTAATAAATGCGTAAAAAACCTATTATTATTGGTGTGACTGGTGGCTCTGGTGGTGGAAAAACCAGTGTTTCAAAGGCTATTTTGGCGAATTTTAAAGACCAAAAGATTGCGATGATTCAACATGATTCTTACTATAAAGACCAAAGTCATCTGACATTTGAAGAACGCGTGTCAACCAATTATGACCACCCACTTGCTTTTGATACGGATTTGATGATTGAACACATCAATGAACTCATTGCAGGACGTCCTGTTGACATTCCAATTTATGATTACACACAACATACGCGTAGCGAAAAAACATATCGCCAAGAACCACAAGATGTTTTTATTGTCGAAGGAATCTTGGTTCTTGAAGATAAACGCCTCCGTGATTTGATGGATATTAAATTATTTGTTGACACTGATGACGATATCCGTATTATTCGCCGTATCAAACGTGATATGGAAGAACGTGGACGTAGTCTTGACAGCGTTATTGACCAATACACATCAGTTGTTAAGCCAATGTACCACCAATTCATCGAACCAACAAAACGCTATGCAGACATTATCATCCCAGAAGGAGCATCAAACGTTGTCGCTATCGACCTTATCAACACTAAAATCGCAACTATTTTAGAATGATTTGTAGTGAATAGAGAATCTAGCCACCAAACTAAGCTTGGTGGCTTTTTATAACCAATCAACAGAAAGATCTTCTTTTTCAGCTAAATTATCAACTATTTTGTAAAAAAACCAGAAAGTATTCAGAAAATTTATTTTATTTGGATTATTCTGTTGACTTTTATTCTAGAAAAGAGTATTATGTAAAAAAACGAAAAACATCGAAGGGAATTAAGTCAATGACATTCGCAAATATGACAGTCTTGCTATTGCGTAATGAGGGCTAGTGCATGAAAGCATTAGTCCTGTTTGGCTTACCAAGCGGGATAAAAAACATCTCGCTTGTCCGTGAGATGTTTTTATTTTTATCTTAATGATTTTGTTAATAATTAGAAAGAGGTTATTATGCGTAAAGTTGAATTCCTTGATACTACTCTTCGTGATGGCGAACAAACACCAGGTATTAATTTTTCAATCAAAGAAAAAGTAGCAATTGCCAAACAGCTTGAAAAATGGGGTATTGCTTCAATTGAAGCTGGTTTTCCAGCAGCTAGTCCTGATTCATTTGAAGCGGTTCGTCAAATTTCAGCAGCAATGACAACAACTGCGGTGTCAGGTTTAGCACGTTCTGTGAAATCAGATATTGATGCTTGTTATGAAGCATTGAAAGATGCTAAATACCCACAATGTCACGTGTTCATTGCAACAAGTCCTATTCATCGTGAATATAAATTGAAAAAAACAAAAGAAGAAATTCTTGATATTATCAAAGAACATGTAACTTATGCACGTAGTAAATTTGATGTGGTCGAATTTTCTCCAGAAGATGCAACTCGTACAGAACTTGATTATCTTCTCCAAGTTGTTCAGACAGCGGTTGATGCTGGTGCAACTTACATCAATATTCCTGATACGGTTGGTTTCACAACGCCAGAGGAATATGGTAACATCTTCAAATATTTGATTGAAAATACAAAATCAGACCGCGAGATTATCTTCAGTCCACATTGTCATGATGACCTTGGAATGGCGACAGCCAACACTTTAGCAGCTATCAAAAATGGTGCTGGACGCGTTGAAGGGACAGTCAATGGTATTGGTGAACGTGCTGGAAATGTGGCACTTGAAGAGATTGCAGTAGCTCTTAATATCCGTGAAGATTATTATCAAGCGACATCTGATATTGTCCTTAACGAAACGGTCAATACGTCTGAATTGATTTCACGCTTCTCAGGAATTTCAATTCCTAAGAACAAAGCTGTGGTTGGCGGAAATGCCTTCTCACATGAATCTGGTATTCACCAAGATGGTGTGCTTAAAAATCCACTCACTTATGAAATTATCACGCCAGAGCTTGTCGGAGTCAAACACAACTCGCTTCCGCTTGGTAAACTTTCAGGTCGTCATGCTTTCGTTGAAAAATTGAAAGAACTCGAACTTGCTTTCGAAGAATCAGAAATTGCAACGCTATTTGGCAAATTTAAAAAATTGGCTGATAAGAAACATGAAATTACAGATGCTGATATCAGAGCTTTGGTTGCTGGAACAGCAATTGAAAATCCAGAAGGCTTCCACTTTGGCGATTTGAAATTAACATCAAATGCTGATGATACGGTGACAGCCGAAGTACTTATGGTAAACGCTGACGGTGAAGAAGTTGAAGTTATTGCAAATGGAAAAGGTTCTGTTGAAGCTATCTATAACGCTGTCGATAAATTCTTCAATCAAACTGTCCGCCTTCTCAGCTACACAATGGATGCTGTAACAGACGGTATTGATTCACAAGCGCGTGTGTCTGTTTCAATTGAAAATGTTGATACAGGAACAATTTTCAACGCATCTGGTATTGATTTTGATGTGCTTAAAGCAGGTGCCATTGCTTATGTCAATGCGAATGCTTTTGTTCAAAAAGAAAATGCTGGTGAAATTGGCAAAGCCGTTTCATTCCGTGATGTGCCAACTAATTAAATAAGAAAGGAATTTATAGAGAAGCAACGATGTTGCTTGCGGTATCTCATTATGACGAAAAAAATTGTTACACTTGCTGGTGATGGTATTGGTCCAGAAATTATGGCAGCAGGCTTAGAAGTCCTTGAAGCTGTGGCTTCAAAAATTAATTTTGATTATGATATTGATGCAAAACCTTTTGGTGGCGCAGGAATTGATGCCAATGGTCATCCACTACCAAAAGAAACTTTGGATGCGGCAAAATCAGCTGATGCGATTTTATTAGCTGCCATTGGTGGTCCAAAGTATGATAACGCTCCTGTTCGTCCAGAACAAGGCTTGCTTGCCATTCGTAAGGAATTAAATTTGTTTGCAAATATCAGACCTGTTCGTATCTTTGATGCGTTGAAACACTTGTCGCCTTTGAAACCTGAACGCATTGAAGGAGTAGACTTTGTTGTTGTCCGTGAGTTAACAAGTGGTATCTATTTTGGTGAACATCAATTACAAGATGAATCAGCACGTGATATCAATGACTATTCAGCGCAGGAAATCCGCCGTATTATTCGCAAGGCATTTGAATTGGCACGACTTCGCGGCAAAAAAGTGACAAGCATTGATAAACAAAATGTCTTGGCGACTTCAAAATTATGGCGTAAAGTTGCTGAAGAAGTAGCCTTAGGATTTCCAGATGTCACGTTGGAACATCAATTGGTGGATAGCGCAGCCATGATTATGATTACAAATCCATCACGCTTTGACGTTGTGGTTACGGAAAATCTTTTTGGTGATATTTTGTCTGATGAATCAAGCGTGCTTCCAGGCACACTTGGTGTTATGCCATCAGCTAGCCATTCAGAAAATGGACCAAGCCTTTATGAGCCGATTCACGGTTCAGCTCCAGATATTGCTGGACAAGGCATTGCCAATCCTGTCAGCATGATTTTATCTGTTGCTATGATGTTGCGTGAAAGTTTTGGTGAAGTAGCTGGTGCAGAACTTATTGAAAATGCGGTTGATAAGACATTCAATCAAGGCATTTTAACACGTGATTTAGGCGGTAAAGCTTCAACAGCTGAAATGACCGCAGCTATTATTGCAAATCTATGACTTTAAAAGAATTAGCGCTTCTCATTTTCGTTTTTTGGAATGTTTTGACCTTTCTGACTTATGGTATTGATAAAAAGAAAGCAGAGCATGGACGTTGGCGAATTCCAGAGAAAACATTGCTTTTAGAGAGTATCTTATTTGGTGGAATCGGTGCTTTTCTTGGTGGAAAAATCTTTCATCATAAAACTTTGAAATGGTACTTTAAAGCTTGTTGGTCTTTGGGAATGGTGATTGATATTGCGGTTTTATACTGGTATATCGTCATTTGGAAATAGTAGCTAACTAGAAAATGAAATAGTGAGAAGAATTTGGAGGATGAAATGAGCGGAAAATCGATTTTTGATAAGCTTTGGGAACGCCATGTGGTTACTGGTGAAGAAGGCGAACCACAACTTATGTATGTTGACCAGCACTATATTCATGAAGTAACAAGTCCGCAGGCATTCCAAGGACTTAGAGATGCGGGTCGTAAAGTACGTCGTCCAGATTTAACGTTTGGAACGACTGACCACAATGTTCCAACGGTAGATATTTTCAATATTCGTGACTTGGTGTCAAAAAATCAAATTGATACCCTTGCTCGAAATGTTAAAGACTTTGGCATTGATGCGGCAACGCATGGAACAGAACGCCAAGGGATTGTTCATATGGTAGGTCCAGAAACAGGACGTAGTCAACCTGGTAAATTTGTTGTCTGCGGGGACAGCCATACGGCAACTCACGGTGCTTTTGGAGCAATTGCCTTTGGTATCGGAACATCCGAAGTGGAGCACGTTTTTGCAACACAGTGCATTTGGCAAGTAAAACCGAAGAAAATGAAAGTTGAATTTGTCGGCAAACCACAAAAAGGTGTTTATTCAAAAGACTTTATCCTTGCTTTGATTGCTCAATATGGTGTTGATGCTGGTGTAGGCTATGCGGTTGAGTATTGTGGTGAAGCCATTGATGCTCTCTCAATGGACGAACGCATGACCATTGCAAACATGTCGATTGAATTTGGGGCAAAAACGGGCTTGATGAATCCAGACCAAAAGACCTTTGATTACGTTAAAAGTCGTGAAGCGGCGCCTAAAGGTGATAAATTCAAGCAAGCGGTCGAAGATTGGAAAACATTGGTTTCTGACCCTGATGCCGAATATGATAAAGTTATTACCATTGATGTTTCAGGATTGGCACCAATGGTGACTTGGGGGACAAACCCTGAAATGGGTGTTGAATTTGGCAAACCATTCCCAGAAATCAAAGACATGAATGATGAACGTGCTTATCATTATATGGACATTAAGCCTGGTGATAAAGCTGAAGATATTGATTTGGGTTACGTTTTCATTGGTTCTTGTACCAATGCACGTCTATCAGACCTTGAATTAGCAGCTAAGATTGTTAAGGGCAAACATATTTCACCGAATCTGACAGCTATTGTTGTTCCTGGTTCTCGTCCTGTTAGGAAAGAAGCAGAGCGACTAGGGCTTGATAAAATTTTCATGGATGCTGGTTTTGAATGGCGTGAGCCTGGTTGTTCAATGTGTCTTGGAATGAACCCAGACCATGTGCCAGAAGGTGTTCATTGTGCCTCAACAAGTAATCGTAACTTTGAAGGGCGTCAAGGTTTTGGAGCGCGTACACATCTTTGTAGCCCAGCTATGGCGGCAGCGGCAGCAATTGCTGGTAAATTCATCGATGTTCGCCAACTGTCAGAAGTTCAGTAAAGGAGAGAGATAATGGAAAAATTTACTGTTTACATAGGGAAATCTGTCCCTTTGATGAATGATAATATTGATACTGACCAGCTTATTCCCAAACAGTTCTTGAAGGCTGTTGATAAAAAAGGTTTTGGTAAAAATTTGCTGTTTGAATGGCGCTATCTCAATGATAATTACGATGAAAATCCAGATTTTATCTTTAACAAACCTGAATATCGCCATGCAACGATTCTGATTTCAGGGGATAACTTTGGTTCAGGGTCATCACGTGAACACGCTGCTTGGGCTTTGGAAGATTATGGTTTTCGTTGTGTGATTGCAGGCTCATTTTCTGATATTCACTACAATAATGAATTGAAAAATGGGATGCTTCCAATTGTTCAACCTTTGGAAGTCCGTCAGAAATTAGCTGCACTACCAGCTGGTGAAGAAATTACGATTGATTTACCAAACCAAGTCATCAAGTCATCTGCGGGAGAATTTCCGTTTGAGATTGATGGCGAATGGAAGCGTAAACTTGTCCTTGGACTTGATGATATTGGCATCACGCTTCAATATGAAAATTTGATAGCAGCCTACGAAAAAAATCGTCCAAGTTATTGGCAATAATTTTAAAAAAGTAGTAGGCAAAATAACAGTTGTAGCCATTCAATAAAATATAGAAAAAGTCTGAAATATGATTATTTCAGACTTTTTTGTGGTGTTTGTTTACTCTAAGCAAAATATGACGGCAGGCTTATTTTTTGATATAATAAACCTTATGGAAAACACAAAGAAAATAGAGAATTATCAAATCATGTTAGCACAGGCGAAAGCGCTATTTGCTAACGAAAAAAATCTGCTATCAAATCTTTCAAATGCTAGCGCTCTGTTAAAGATGACTTTACCAAACTCTGTTTTTACAGGCTTTTATTTATTTGACGGTCAGGAATTACTTTTGGGTCCTTTTCAAGGCGGGGTATCGTGCGTTCACATTGCACTTGGAAAAGGTGTTTGTGGCGAAGCAGCAGCTAATCAAGAAACGATAATTGTGGCAGATGTGACAAAACATGCTAATTATATTTCTTGTGATTCAGCAGCCATGAGTGAAATCGTTGTCCCTATGGTTAAAAATAACCAATTAGTGGGGGTTTTGGATTTGGACTCACGTTTAACGGATGATTATGATGCGATTGACCAAGAGTATCTTGAAAAATTTGTTGCCGTACTTTTGGAAAAATCATATTGGAATTTGGATATGTTTGGAGTTGAAAAATAATGTATCAAGCACTTTATCGAAAATATCGTAGCCAAACTTTTGATGAAATGGTTGGGCAAACGGTCATTTCATCAACTTTAAAACAAGCAGTTTCTTCAGGAAAAATTAGCCATGCTTATCTATTTTCTGGTCCTCGTGGAACAGGGAAAACAAGTGCTGCTAAAATTTTTGCTAAGGCGATGAACTGCCCTAATCAAGTCAATGGCGAGCCATGTAATCATTGCGATATTTGTCGTGATATTACAAATGGCAGCCTTGAAGATGTCATTGAAATCGATGCTGCATCAAATAATGGTGTTGATGAAATTCGTGAAATTCGTGATAAATCAACCTACGCACCAAGTCGTGCAACTTATAAAGTTTACATCATTGATGAAGTGCATATGTTATCGACAGGTGCCTTTAATGCTCTTTTGAAAACGTTGGAAGAACCAACAGAAAATGTTGTTTTCATTTTAGCAACAACAGAATTGCATAAAATTCCAGCAACAATTTTATCACGTGTGCAACGATTTGAATTTAAAGCGATTAAATTAGCGGCTATTCGTGAACATTTGGCTAATATTCTTGACAAAGAAGAAATTAGCTATGAAGAAGATGCCTTGACCTTGATTGCGCATTGTGCTGAGGGTGGAATGCGTGATGCGCTTTCGATTCTTGACCAAGCGCTTAGTTTAACACCTGATAATCATGTGTCGCTTGCTATCGCAGAAGAAATCACAGGTAGCATTTCAATGACAGCCTTAGATGATTTTGTGGCAAATGTTTTGGCAAATCAAACTAGTCAAGCTTTGACAAATTTGGAAACTATTTTTGATAGCGGAAAGAGCATGAGTCGCTTTGCAACGGATTTGTTAAATTACTTACGTGATTTATTGGTTGTTCAAACTGGTGGTAAAAATACACACACAAGTCAAAAATTCCAAGAGAATTTAGCAACTGCTGAACAAAATCGTATTTTTACAATGATTGATTTGGTGACGAAAGCTTTGCCTGAAATCAAAAATGGTGTTCAGCCAAAAATTTATGCTGAAATGTTAACGATTCAATTATCAAAAGCAGGAAAAGAAATTTCGACAGCACAAGTTCCAGACGGCTTGTCAGATGAATTAGCAAAGCTCAAGAATGAAATCAAAGACTTGAAAGAAGAATTTTCTAAGATTGATAGCTCAGCTATTTCTCAAAAAACGGTAAACCGCAAAAAATCAGTTACTGGCTTTAAGTTTAAAGTGGACCGCGTGAAGATTTTGACCATCATGGAAGAAACGATTGTTGATAGTCAGAAATCAAGGGAATATCTAGAAGCTCTTAAAGGAGCGTGGAATGAGATTTTGGACAGTATTTCTGCCCAAGACCGCGCGCTTTTGCTAGGTTCGGAGCCAGTTCTTGCCAATAGTGAAAATGCTATTTTAGCTTTTGATGCAGCTTTTAATGCGGAACAAGCCATGAAACGAACTGACCTTAACGATATGTTTGGCAACATCATGAGCAAGGCAGCAGGTTTTTCACCAAATATTTTGGCTGTTCCACGTAAAGACTTCAACAGTATCCGAACAGAATTTGCTCAAAATTTGAAAAAACAACGCAAAGAGCCAGCACAGGAAGAAGTGCAAGAAGAAAATTTCATTCCAGAAGGCTTTGATTTCCTAGCAGATAAAATTAATAAGATTGAGGATTAAGAAGGGAGTGAGATAAATAAAAAAGTGAATTAGTAGTTTCGAAGACATTTGATTTCTCAATAAGTCTTAATTTCTTGTTTCTGACCTAAAGTAGTCTATCCCAGACCATTTTGTGATACTTACTTCGTAAGTTTTATTTCCCGATTATAAAGGCTTCCCCAAACCTTTATAACCAACCTATACATGGCTCGGAAGATTTGGGGAAGCTTTCGAGGTGGGAAATGGAGTCAAGTGCAGCTTGACATCAAAAAGGGGTGTAAAAGCTGATTTATCAGCTTATTATCCCCACTCAACTACTGCGCCTTGTAAATAATAACTATAATAAACAAAGAAGCTGAGCATTTTGTTCCACTCCTTTTTACACAACAGATTCTGTGAAATCTGTCAAAATAATGAAGATATGTTATAATAGAAATATGACTAAAAGCCGTTTTTTATTTGTGGCGCTGATGTGCGCTTTTGAAACATACTTTTTTAATGAATGTTTATTTGAAGGTGATTATTTATTTGCTTTCTTTTGGGGAATTTTGCTTTTTCGTGATCTCCAGCGTACCTATAAGGTTGACAAAATCATTCACACGTTGAGTTCAACTACCAAGAAGAAAGACTGATTTCACCACTACGTAATAATTTTTCTTGACCATTGTCAAGTTTAACAAGAAGATGTCCATGGTCTGTGATTTCTTCAGCTACACCTGAAAAGAGAATATCATTTTCGATAAAGGTCACTTGTTTGTTTAAAACAAGTGATTTTTCTTTATAAACTTTTACCAAATCTTTTTGAGGAATTGTGAAGAAAAGCTTCCAAATTTCAGTGATTAATTGATTGCGTGTGATAGTTGGTTGCTCGCTAAAAAGGGTTCCAGCTTTTTGTGCAATATCGTCTGGGAAATCTGTGATATGAAAATTAAGTCCGACACCAATAATCACATCAGTGATCAAGCCAGTTTCAACAGATGAAATCGCCTCGGTTAAAATGCCCGCGATTTTTTTGCCATTTAGGTAGATATCGTTGACCCATTTTATTTCGGTTTCAATACCTGTCAGACGAGAAATGGCTTTGACAATGCTAGATGCAACCATGAGCGTATAGGGTTTAACTTGTTCGAAAGGAACGTTTGGTTTTAGGTGAAGAGACATATAGATGCCACCTTGTTTTGAGGCAAAAAAACGTCTGCCAAAGCGTCCTTTAGCCATTTCTTGATTTGGAGCTAGGTAAAGGTGCGGCTGTTTATCAGTATCGATATTATTTTTAGCATCTAACTGAGTTGACTCACTTTTTTCATTCAAAGTGACCGCAATATTAAGATTTGTCGCAATTTGTTCAGGGAGTAGTAAATCGCCTGAGATAATTTTATAACCGCGTTTTTTAATCGAATGAATTTGAACCCCCTTGTCTTCCAAGGTTTTAATAGCTTTCCAAATAGCTGTGCGAGATAGCTCAAATTCTTGCGCCAATTTTTCCCCGCTAACATAATCGTCTTGTGTCTTGAGATAATCATAAAGTTTTTCGTAGGTTTTCATATCTTTAGTATAATATATTTTTTCCAAATATTCCTAACAAAGCTTCAATATTGTTAAATTTATAAAGGTATTGTACATGAAGTGACAAAGATGTCATCACGGTAAAACTAATATCACCTTTGTAAAGATAGGTAAAAGTTATCACCTGATAATAAACTTTTTATAGGCATTTGCGGTAAAACGTGGTACAATAAGTGAGTTAATGAGTCCCGATAAGACAATCTGGCGGTTTAATAACGTGTTATTCTTCGTTAGCTCATCTTGATATACTTCAGTATTATCTGCGATTTCGCTGCCTTGACTAACCCGCCATTAACCGCGCCATCTCTTTTTAGAAGATGTAGATTGGTACTTTGTAACTCACTAGAAATGTCTGCTACTGAAAGTAGCTAGTCATTTCACGGAAAGCCGCTATGGCGGTTTCCTAAGTGACTTATGACGGTCAAAAACTAAAACGATTATTTTTAGTTTTTGACCGTCATAACTCTCGCTGAAATGATGATATTTTTTGTACAGGTATTTCAAGGAAAAAATTTTTTCCGACATTCTAATATTTAGAGGTGTTAGAATGAAAAATTAATGATATGGGGGGACATTTTTATGTCAGAACGTAAACTTTTCACGTCTGAATCAGTTTCTGAGGGGCATCCAGATAAGATTGCAGACCAAATTTCAGATGCTATTTTAGATGCTGTGTTGGAACAAGATCCTGATGCGCACGTTGCGGCAGAAACAGCCGTATATACTGGCTCAGTTCATGTTTTTGGTGAAATTTCAACGACGGCTTATGTTGATATTAATCGTATTGTTCGCGATACTATTGCCGAAATTGGTTATACTAATGCTGAATATGGTTTTGCTGCTGAATCGGTTGGGGTTCATCCGTCATTGGTTGAACAATCACCTGATATTGCACAAGGAGTTAACGAAGCGCTTGAGGTTCGTGGAAATGTAGACCAAGACCCGCTTGACTTGATTGGTGCAGGTGATCAAGGGTTAATGTTTGGTTTTGCTATTGATGAAACACCTGAATTAATGCCATTACCAATTTCACTTTCTCATAAATTGGTGAAAAAATTGGCTGATTTACGTAAATCTGGTGAGATTTCATACCTTCGTCCAGATGCTAAATCACAAGTAACTGTTGAATATGATGAAAATGACAAGCCGGTTCGTGTGGACACTGTTGTTATCTCTACACAGCATGACCCAGAAGCGACAAATGACCAAATTCGTCAAGATGTAATTGAAAAAGTTATCAAAGCGGTTATTCCAGAAAAATACCTTGATGATAAGACGAAATTCTTCATTAATCCAACTGGACGCTTTGTTATCGGAGGACCTCAAGGTGACTCTGGTTTGACTGGTCGTAAGATTATTGTTGATACTTATGGTGGCTATGCGCGTCATGGTGGCGGTGCTTTCTCTGGTAAAGATGCGACAAAAGTGGACCGTTCAGCCTCATATGCTGCGCGTTATATTGCTAAAAATATTGTTGCTGCTGGTTTTGCCACTAAAGCAGAAGTGCAATTGGCATATGCTATTGGTGTAGCGCAACCTGTCTCGGCTCGTGTGGATACATTTGGTACTAATACTATTACTGAAAGCAAGTTGGAAGCTGCTGTTCGTGAAGTCTTTGACCTTCGTCCTGCAGGAATTATTCAAATGCTTGATTTGAGACGTCCAATTTACCGTCAAACAGCTGCATATGGACACATGGGACGTACTGATATTGATCTTCCATGGGAAAAACTTGATAAAGTAGAAGCTTTGAAAGAAGCAGTGAAATAAAAAAGCTGGTTTGTAACTAGCTTTTTTATTGTTATAACTCTAGATTCCGTGAAACATTGATAAATATATTGTTAATGTGTTCTGCAATTTCGTGTGGATTACGCGTTTTTTGTTCGGTTAACTGAGAAGAAATAATATCAGAATAACCACCGACAATAAAAGGGAGGAATGATTACAATGATCGAAACAATTACAGAGATTAAATAGTTTAATTTTCAAATCTTACGTTTTACAGGTGAATTGAGAAAAAGATACTCAGAAGTAAACCAAGATTTAAAAGTAATGTCAGATGTGATTTTGAAACATGCTATACTTGGTGGTACATTAGAGCAACATGTTCTGAAGATAATTACTTAATTGAAGTGGCAATGATCCATTATAGAGTTTCTTTATTCTACCCTAGCTTCTCTGATTACAGGAAATACGAAGCTTATAAGTCATTTAGATGATGTTTTGAAATGCACTATTAGCCATATTATTTAGGTTATTTTGCTATTCCTTATGGTAAGGAAAAGTTGCCTTTTATTTTTATCTCTAAAAAAGAGCAGATAGAAAAAGAGCAGATAGAACTTTAATTGTTATAGGAGGTTTTAACTTTTTTGCATGGGATTAAAAAACTTAACTTGACACATATAGGTGTGATGATATTGCTAAATTTTGTGATTTTACTTAAATATTCGAATCTAAAAAAATTTACCACATACCATCTGCTCATTCAGTTTGTCAATTTGAATAATATGTGTTAAAATGAAAAGGTTGAATTCTAGCAGAAAGTTTTGAATGTATGCGTAAAATTGTAATTAATGGTGGCAAGCCTTTAAAAGGTGAGGTTACTATTTCAGGTGCAAAGAATAGTGTAGTTGCTTTGATTCCTGCGGCTATTCTGGCAGATGATATTGTCATATTAGATGGCGTTCCTGCCATTTCCGATGTTGATAGTTTAATTGAAATCATGGAAATTATGGGCGCCAAGGTGAAAAGAGAAGAAGATACCCTTGAAATTGATCCACGTGGCATTAAAAACCAACCAATGCCCTATGGTAAGATTAATAGCTTACGTGCTTCTTATTATTTCTATGGTAGTTTGTTAAGTCGTTTTGGTGAAGCTACAGTAGGTCTCCCAGGTGGTTGTGACCTTGGACCTCGTCCTATTGATTTGCACCTTAAGGCTTTTGAAGCTATGGGAGCTATGATTTCGTATGAAGGCGAAGCAATGCGTTTGGCGACAAATGGTGAGTCTATTCATGGTGCACATATCTATATGGATACAGTTAGTGTTGGAGCAACGATTAATACGATGCTTGCAGCAACTAAAGCAAATGGTCGTACGATTATTGAAAATGCTGCGCGTGAGCCAGAAATCATTGACGTGGCTACTTTGTTAAATAATATGGGAGCTCACATTCGTGGTGCTGGTACAGATGTGATTACAATTGAAGGTGTTGATTACCTTCATGGCACACGTCACCAGGTCATTCCTGACCGTATTGAAGCTGGTACTTATATTGCCATGGCAGCAACAATGGGTGAAGGGGTTCGTATTACCAATGTCCTTTATGAACATTTAGAGAGTTATATTGCAAAGCTCGAAGAAATGGGTGTTCGTATGACGATTGAAGAGGATTCTATCTTTGTTGAAAAACAATCAGTATTGAAAGCTGTATCAGTGAAAACGTCGCCATATCCAGGTTTTGCGACTGATTTGCAACAACCAATCACACCGTTGTTGTTGACAGCTGAGGGACGTGGTACTATTCTAGATACCATTTATGAAAAACGTACTAATCACGTTGCTGAATTGGTACGAATGGGTGCTGATATTTCTATTGTTGGTGGTCGCATTGCTTACCAAGGACCAAATAAATTAACAGGAGCTCCTGTTAAGGCCTCTGATTTGCGTGCGGGTGCAGCGCTTGTTACTGCAGGTCTAATGGCAGAAGGTCAAACGGAAATTACCAACGTTGAATTTATTTTGCGCGGTTATTCAAATATCATTGAAAAATTAACAGCCCTAGGCGCTGATATTAAATTAATTGAAGATTAAGAGGAAGCCCAAGGGCTTCTTTTTTGGTAATAGGTGGTCAGATAGTCAGAGACAAAATGAGAACCTATTGTGATATAATAGGGATATGGATATTTGGACACGTTTAGGATGTTATGCGTTTTTTGAGACAGAACGCATGTATTTACGCCCTTTTACCTATAAGGATAGTCAGGACTTTTTTGAGATTTGTAGCAATCCTGATAATCTTCGTTTTATTTTTCCAAGTCAAGCTAGTCACCATGAAAGTGATTATCTAATGGTCCATTATTTCATGAAAGAGCCACTTGGGGTTTGGGCTATTGAAGATAAAAAATCTCATAAAATGATTGGCTGTATTCGATTTGAGAAGATAGATTTGAATCGGTCATCTGCAGAAATTGGTTATTTTTTGAATCAACAGTTTTGGGGACAAGGCTTGATGACAGAAAGCTTGAAAAACTTATGTTTTTTAAGCTTTCAGGAATTTGGCTTTAAAGAATTACATGTTATTGTCCATGGAGAAAATTTGGCTAGTCAACGTGTTGCGCAAAAATCAGGTTTCAAATTGAAACAACGCTTCAAAGGAAGTGACCGTTATACACGTAAAATGCGAGATTACGTTGATTATCAAATTAGTAAAGGTGATTATCGTTATGAGTAAACATCAGAAAATTTTAGAGTATTTGGAGAATCTTCCAGTTGGAAAGCGCGTGAGTGTGCGAAGCATTTCAAATCACTTAAAAGTGAGCGACGGTACAGCTTATCGTGCGATTAAGGAAGCCGAAAACCGTGGCATTGTTGAAACCCGACCGCGTAGTGGTACGGTTCGTATTGAGAAGAAGCCAGCTGTTCGTATTGAGCGTTTGACCTATTCGGAAATTGCTCGCATTAGTGACTCTGAGGTTCTGGCAGGTAAGGCTGGGCTTAGTCGTGAATTTAGCAAGTTTTCAATTGGTGCGATGACTCAAGAAAATATTTTACGTTACCTTGTTAAAGGTGGGCTTTTGATTGTCGGAGACCGTGAAAAAATTCAACTGTTGGCGCTTGAAAAACACAATGCTATTCTGGTAACGGGTGGATTTCCTGTTTCTAGTGAGGTGATTCGTGTCGCCGACGAGCTCGGAATACCTGTCATGGTTACGCACTATGATACCTTTACCGTGGCGACGATGATCAACCATGCTCTCTCCAATATTCGGATTAAAACAGATTTGACGACTGTTGAGCAAGTCTATCAGACCAAGGAAGACTATGGCTTTTTGCAGGAAGGTGCTACGATTCGTGAATTTAATGCGATGATTAAACAAACGGCAAATGTGCGTTTCCCTGTTGTAAATAGTAAAAATGTGGTTGTTGGCGTTGTTAGTATGCTAGATGTTGTTGGCAAGGAAAATCATATTGATATCAAGAGTATCATGTCGCGTAATCTGATTGTGGCAAAACCGCAAGCCAGTCTTGCTAACATCAGTCAGAAAATGATTTTTGAAGATTTGAATATGCTTCCTGTTGTAGCAGAGGATTTGACCTTGCTAGGAGTTATTACACGCCGCCAGGCGGTTGAAAATCTACCAAATTTACAACATTCTAACCTTTATACATATAGCGACCAGATTTTATCAAATTTGCAATACGAAGATGGTGTTTATAAATTTGTGGTTGAACCTACGATGATTGATAATGCTGGTAATTTTGCCCAAGGTGTCTTGACAGAATTTATCAAGGACATTAGCGTTCGTGTTTTGACCAAAAAACATCAAAAAAATATCATCATTGAACAACTGATGCTTTATTTTGTACAAGCAGTTCAGATTGACGATTGTTTGGTGATTCATCCCCGTGTCATTACTGAAAAACGTCGTAGTTCGGTGATTGACTTTGAAATTCTTTTAGAGGATCAAATTGTTGCTAAAGCCTTGGTAACGACGAAAATTAACTAATACATAGTGGTTAACTTAAATGACAAAATCATTCCATTTTTGACAGTTTGGTGACTATAAGTGTATAATTAGTGTTATTGATGCATTTTTAGAGATTACTAATAGGAGTACATTATTGATATGATTACATTAAAATCGGCTCGTGAAATTGAAGCAATGGACCGCGCTGGAGATTTTCTAGCTTCAATTCACATTGGTTTACGTGAATTGATTAAACCAGGTCTTGATATGTGGGAAGTCGAAGAGTACGTGCGTCGTCGCTGTAAAGAAGCAAATGTTCTTCCACTCCAAATTGGGGTTGATGGTTCTATCATGGACTATCCTTATGCCACATGTTGCGGACTTAATGACGAAGTAGCACACGCTTTTCCTCGCCATTACATTTTAAAAGAAGGAGATTTGCTTAAGGTTGATATGGTTTTGAGTGAACCGCTGGATAAATCAGTTGTTGACGTTTCAAAATTAAACTTTGACAATGTTGCACAAGTTAAAAAATATACTGAATCATACTCTGGTGGATTGGCAGACTCATGCTGGGCATATGCTGTTGGTGAGGTGTCTGACGAAGTCAAAAATCTGATGGATGTTACCAAAGAATGCCTTTATATCGGAATTGAAAAAGCTGTTGTTGGTAACCGTATCGGTGACATTGGTGCAGCTATTCAAGAATACGCTGAAAGCCGTGGATATGGTGTTGTTCGTGATTTAGTAGGACATGGTGTTGGTCCAACAATGCATGAAGAACCAATGGTACCACACTATGGTAAAGCAGGTCGTGGTCTTCGTTTGCGTGAAGGTATGGTGTTGACTATCGAGCCAATGATTAATACAGGAACTTGGGAAATTGATACGGATATGAAAACTGGTTGGGCTCATAAGACACTTGACGGCGGTTTGTCATGCCAATACGAACATCAATTTGTTATCACTAAAGATGGACCTGTTATTTTAACAAGTCAAGGAGAAGAAAGAACTTACTAGGATGAATCGTAAGCAGCTTATAGACAAACTAGTGTCTAGATTAAAGTGGCAACCGCTACAGGTTTATTTAAAACATTACCAAAGTGCAGAGATTGATCTATCAGCGATTGCTGTCGCTTATTATTTATTGCTGACAGCATTCCCATTGATTGTGATTGCGGCAAATATTTTTCCTTATCTTAACATTGATATTTCAGTGTTATTGTCTTTCATGGAAAAAAATTTACCGACCAATCTTTACCCTTCTGTTTCGGCAATTACGACAGATATTTTTTCAAAACCTTCTGGTAGTATTTTGGGAGTTGCGACTTTAACGGCTTTCTGGACAATGTCTAAATCGCTGACCTCTCTACAAAAAGCTATTAACAAAGCTTATGGCGTTTCACAACACAGAGATTTTGTGATTGGGCGTTTGATTGGGGTTTTGGCAAGCTTGCTCATTCTTTTCCTACTGACGTTTGTGTTAATCTTTTCTACTTTTTCAAAGGCTGCTTTGCAAATTATCAGTACTCACTATGATTTGAGTGATACGGTTGCAACAGTCGTTCTGAATTTATCCCAGCCGGTAACTGTTTTGACGATTGTATTTGGGTTGATGTTATTGTATTTCATTCTACCAAATGTCAAAATCAGACGTTTTCGTTATATTTTACCAGGAACAATTTTCACTTCTTTCGTCATTGTGTTCTTGAATAATTTGTTTAGCAATTATATTTTGAGAACCTTTGAACGCATGGTTGACATTAAAACGTTTGGTTCGGTTGTGATTTTTGTTTTGATGTTATGGTTTATTTTCTTAGCGCATATTTTGATTTTGGGAGCTATTTTTAATGCAACCTATCAAGAATTGCGCCAAGGAAAAATGGAAAGCAGACGTGGTGATATTCTTTCCATCTTAACACACCGCAAACAAGATAAAGATAAAAAATAACACCTGTGGGGGTGTTATTTTTTATCTTTAAAAATTAGTAATTTACTAAACACATAGTTTAAAATGATAATAAGGACTTGTGAGAAAACAGTCTCAATCATGTTGACTAATGAAATATTATCATTGACAAATTGTCCGATAATGTGAGGGAATTTTGTGACTAAAAGGTAGGCTAAAATCAAGTCTAGGGCAAGTGTTGATAGACGCGCTACAAAAAATTTGACAAAACGGTTAAACCATCCTGTTCGAACTTGATTAAAGACGAAGTAGTCGTTTGTAAAGAAGGCAAACATGATAGCAATGACGTTAGCGATAACTGCGGAAGTCGTTGCCGATTGCGTTAGGGCAAAAATGACTAAGCGTGTTCCCATGTAAACGAGTGTGGCAAGAACACCGAAAAATAAGTATTTAAAAACTTCACTAGATAATAACTTTTTCATAGAACTACTATACCAAATTTTAACAATTTGTGCTATACTTTTAAGCGTTGTGTAAACAACCCTTGACGCTTAGTTCCCTTTCGTCAAGCATATTATAGACGTGAAGAGTTGTTGCTCTTTAACGTTAAAGGAGAAAGAATTTTTATGAAACATTTTACTATTCGTGATTTTGCGCAAGTAGCGCTTGTTGCTGCACTTTATATTGTGTTGACAGTCACACCGCCTTTAAATGCCATTTCTTATGGTGCTTATCAGTTCCGTGTTTCGGAAATGTTAGCGTTTATGGCATTTTACAATCGTAAGTATATTGTTGGGCTGACGCTTGGTTGTATGATTGCCAATTTGTACAGCTTTGGTTTAATTGATGTCTTTGTTGGTGGTAGCCAAACGTTTGTTTTTCTAACATTAGGTGTTGTTTTATTTGACCGTTATAAGGAGCAATATTTATTTAACGGCTTATTTAACAAAGCATTCTTTTACTTTTCATTATTGTTTTCGGCTTCAATGTTTACTATTGCGCTAGAATTATATTATGTTGGTGGCTCACCATTTTTGATGACTTGGTTTACATCAGCAGTAGGCGAACTTGCTTCGCTATTGATTGGTGCTATTATCATGGACAAACTTGGAAAACGTATTGATTTAACCGTATGATAGATTAAAAACTTCCTTTTTAGGGAGTTTTTTATTTAGTAAAATTCTTAAAAAATAGTTAGCTTTTTTAGAGAGCATTTTTTACCAGATATGTTAAAATAGTAATATGAAAAAACGTATTCAAGAATTGGTTGATGAGCTCAACCAGTACCGAAAAGAGTATTACACAGAGGACCAACCAACGGTCTCAGATAGCGAATATGACAAGCTTTATCGCGAGTTAGTCGAGCTTGAAAAAGCTCATCCAGAGTTGATTTTGCCAAATAGTCCAACGCAAGAAGTGGGTGGGCTTGTTTTAGATGGTTTTGAAAAATATCAGCATGAAACGCCGCTTTATAGCTTGCAAGATGCTTTTTCACGTGAGGAATTAGAGGATTTTGACCGTCGTGTGAAAGCTGAATTTCCCAATGCCTCTTACATGGCAGAGCTGAAAATTGATGGTTTGTCAATTTCACTAGTTTATGTTGATGGTGTGTTGCAAGTCGGTGCCACTCGTGGTGACGGCTCAGTTGGTGAAAATATCACTGAAAATGTCAAACGTATCAAGGACATTCCTCATAAGTTGGCACAGCCACTTAACATTACAGTTCGTGGTGAAGCTTATTTGCCAAAGACGTCATTTGATAAAATCAATGAGGAACGTCGTGATAGTGGTCAGACAGAATTTGCGAATCCGAGAAATGCGGCTGCAGGGACATTACGTCAGTTAAATACAGTAGTTGTTGCTAAGCGAAATTTGGCAACATTTCTTTATCAAGAAGTGGCATCAACTAGCATGATAACGCAAAATGATGTTTTGGAAGAATTGTCTCGCTATGGTTTTTCGGTTAATCCGCGACGTATCACGACATCTTCAATGGCAGACATCTGGAAATTTATTCAAGAAGTAGCCGCTGAGCGTGATAATTTACCATACGATATTGACGGTATTGTTATTAAGGTCAATAGTCTTGCTATGCAAGAAGAACTTGGTTTTACGGTTAAGGCGCCCCGTTGGGCAATTGCTTATAAATTTCCAGCTGAGGAAAAAGAAGCAGAAATTCTTTCGGTTGATTGGACTGTTGGACGTACTGGGGTGGTGACACCAACCGCTAATCTTAGCCCTGTTCAGTTAGCAGGAACAACGGTTAGCCGTGCGACTTTGCATAATGTGGATTACATTGCTGAAAAAGATATTCGCATTGGCGATACGGTCATCGTCTATAAGGCGGGAGATATTATTCCAGCAGTGCTACATGTTGTTGATAGCAAACGTGGTAAGCAAGTACCAATGCCGATTCCTGAAAACTGTCCGTCTTGTGGTAGTGAGCTGATTCATTATGAAGATGAAGTGGCTTTACGTTGTATCAATCCGCTTTGCCCAAGTCAAATTCAAGAACGTTTAACGCATTTTGCTAGCCGTGATGCCATGAATATCACAGGTTTAGGACCTTCTATCGTTAAGAAACTTTTCAAAGCAGAATTGGTTCATGATGTCGCAGACATTTACCAATTAACGGTGGAAGATTTGCTAAGCTTGGATGGCTTTAAGGAAAAATCTGCTGAGAAACTTTACAATGCCATTCAGGTTTCTAAGGAAAATTCAGCTGATAAATTGCTTTTTGGACTGGGAATTCGTCATGTCGGTGCCAAGGCTAGTCGTCAATTGTTGGAAGTTTTTGAAACGATTGATCAGTTGGTTGCTGCGGATGCTGACAGCATTGCTAGTATCGACGGTTTGGGAACAGTTATTGCTAACTCATTGCGTAGCTATTTTGCCAAAGAAGAAGCGACAGAGCTCTTGCATGAATTGGAAAATGCAGGTGTCAACTTTGCTTATCTTGGTAAGAAAGTTTCAAAAGATGCTCAATTAGCAGGTTTAACAGTTGTTTTGACTGGAAAATTGGAACGTTTAACGCGAAACGAAGCAAAAGAAAAACTGCAAGATTTAGGAGCAAAAGTGACCAACAGCGTGTCCAAAAAAACGGACATTGTTGTCGCAGGTACAGATGCAGGTTCAAAATTGACCAAAGCCCAAGCTTTAGGAATTGATGTCCGCGATGAAGCTTGGTTAGAAAGTTTATAAATAAGTTGAGGTATCTTTATGGCTAAGAAACAAAAACGTGCACGTTTAATCTACAATCCGACTTCAGGTCAGGAAATCATGAAGAAAAACGTGGCAGAAGTGCTAGATGTTTTAGAAGGTTTTGGTTATGAAACATCAGCTTTTCAGACAACATCAGAGCCAAATTCTGCTCGTGATGAGGCTAAACGTGCCGCGAAAGCTGGATTTGATTTAGTGATTGCTGCTGGTGGTGACGGTACAATCAACGAAGTTGTCAATGGGATTGCTCCGCTTTCTAATCGACCTCAAATGGCTATTATTCCGACAGGAACGACCAATGATTTCGCGCGTGCTCTTAAAATTCCACGTGGTAATCCAGTTGAAGCCGCTAAGATTATTGGTAAAAATCAAATTATTCAAATGGATATTGGACAAGCGCGTGAAGATACGTATTTCATCAATATTGCTGCTGCAGGCTCATTCACAGAATTAACATATAGTGTGCCAAGCCAATTAAAGACAATGTTTGGTTATTTGGCTTATTTGGCAAAAGGTGTTGAATTGCTACCAGGAATTCGTACAGTTCCTGTTCGTATTAAACACGAAAAAGGCACTTTTGAAGGCGAAGTTTCAATGATTTTCGCTGCTATTACCAATTCAGTTGGTGGTTTTGAACAAATTGCGCCAGATGCTAAGCTAGACGACGGAAAATTTACTTTGATTTTGATTAAAACAGCTAACTTGATTGAAATTTTGCGTTTGATTCGTTTGGTATTAGACGGTGGAAAACACATTGGTGACAAACGTATCGAGTATATTAAGACTGATTTCTTGGAAATCGAACCGTTATCTGATAAGAAGATGATGATTAATTTGGACGGTGAATACGGTGGTGATGCCCCAATTAAACTCCGTAATCTCAAAAATCACATCACATTTTTTGCTAATACAGATGAAATTTCAGATGATGCACTCGTTTGGAATCAAGAAGATTTAGCTTTGGAAGCTATTGCCCAAAAATTCACACAGGAAGTCGATGAGCTTAATTCAGAGGAATAGAAATTGAGTGCGAACCTCTGAAAAATACAGTTATCGTTCATTATCATAGCTAATATGGCAATTATTTTGACTATAGTTTGTGGAAATGGATTGACTTTTATAAAGGGACAGACAGTCAATTCTCAGGATTTAATAATTTTGGTTTAGTGGGAAATTTAACAATCGATAGTCCGTTCTTTTTGGAACACATTGTATGTAATTGTCAAAAATGATAATTGTTTTATCAAGGCAAGAGACTTTAGAATTCAACGCAATAGTGGAGTTCCTAAAAGTTATGGATTGTGGAGAGTGATGATACGCTTTATTGTTCACGTCAAATGGCAATCACCAGCCATTATTATAGTCATCGTGATAGCCGTACTTTTGAGATGGCAATGAATTATCAGTACTAAAAAAACGGAGTTTCCTCTCTAGGCACTAACAGCAGCTATTGATTATATTGATTCTGTTGACCCAGAATATGTCCTTATTCTATTTGGTGACCATATTTACAAGATTGACTATGATGATATGCTTCGGACACATAAAGATAATTTAGTCAGTTTGACCGTTGCGGTTATTGAGGCAGCGCTTAAAGAAGCAAATTGTTTTGGTATTATGAACACAGACTCAAACGATCGGATTGTTGATTTGAAGAAAAACCAGAACATTCAAAATCTACTAAAGCATCTTTGGAAAGCTAATATGGAATATATTGGTGAAGACAATATTGTACTATCAAACTTTATCACTGAAGAAGCCAGCGTAAAAACTTCTCTTGTTGTTAATAGCTGCTTTGTCTCAGAAAAAGTTAATCATTCTATCTTCTCAACGAATATTCAGGTTAAGAAAGATGCTGAAATACCTGTTTTTTAATCATAAGTGGCGTAATTATTGGTGAAGGGACTAAGATAAAATGTGCAATCGGTGATGATATTGAAATTAATGGTATAGGTAAAGAAGTATAAGTTGTTGGTTATGCTGTGGGGGCCAAATGAAAATTAATAAATGTACTGCGATTTTGGGAAATGCAGTGGGATATCATGATATGTCAACGTTAATTAAGTAGCATTTATGCGATTTTCTGTGGTCAAAATATTCGTTTTGTTTTTGCCCCTATCAGAAGTAGTCGTGAATGGGGAATTAATTCCTTGTTAAGCCACTATTTCCTAGGATTTTACAATAATAGTAATGATAGTAAATTTGTAGACAAAGATTACTATGAATAAGTTTTGACTTACCAGAAACGCTCTAGCAGTGACCAAACAGTTTACATGAACTGTGAAGAAATCTCTGTTCTGAAAAATTCAATAATAAAACCAATGGTATTGCTCAATGCCGTTGGAAACAAATCACAGACCAATCACTTTCTAAAACCATTGATAAATGGATTGGCAGAGTGATATCCATGAACTGCGTAAGCTTAATGGTCTTGTCAACAATCCAGAGGTTTTAAATGATTTTCATCACACTAGAATAGGAAGAAAAACCTAATAAAGAAGCGATTTTGCTCGTTTCTTTATTTTTATTTTAAAAAACTAAACAAAGGTTAAGAATGAAATAGAAAAACGTTTCCAAAATTTACGATTTCATTGACAATTTCCTAAAATAGGACTAAAATAACGAGGTAAAAAATTTTAAAAGGAGATTCAAATCATGTTGAATTTAAAAATCTTAGCACTTGGTATCGCCGTACTAGGGGTTAGTCTTGGTGAAGGTATCCTCGTTGCCAACATCGCTAAATCTGCTGCACGTCAACCAGAAATGTACAGCAAATTGCAAACCCTTATGATCATGGGGGTAGCCTTTATTGAAGGTACTTTCTTCGTTCTTCTTGCATCAACATTCTTCGTTGGTTAAACCTAACAAAGAATCTATAAAAAGAAGGAGGGGTAGAGTTGGAAACATCTGTAAATCCAACAGCGCAATTCTTTGGTATTGAGTTCGACTTGACCATTCTCGCGATGTCTCTCTTGACGGTGCTAGTAGCCTTTGTTCTTATTTTTTGGTTCAGCCGCAATATGCAACTAAAACCAAAAGGAAAACAAAATGTTTTAGAGTGGGTATATGAGTTTGTTCAAGGAATCATTAGACCTAATCTTGGACGTTATACTAGCAATTACAGTCTCCTCTTCTTTGGATTGTTCTTTTTCTTATTGATTGCCAATAACATAGGTTTACTTACAAAACTTGAAGTCGGTGACTATAACCTTTGGTCATCTCCAACTTCAAACGCTGCCTACAACTTTGGATTAGCATTGCTGATTGCTGTTGTTGTCCATGTTGAAGGTATTCGTAAGAATGGTATCAAAGAATACCTAAAAGAATATTTATCTCCAACACCAGTAATGTTGCCGATGAACATTCTCGAAGAATTTACCAATGTTATCTCATTAACATTACGTTTGTATGGTAATATTTTTGCGGGTGAAATTGTGTTGAGCTTGCTTGTGCAATTTGCACACTACAATATCGTAGCTGTACCATTTGCATTTATTTTAAATATGCTTTGGACAGGGTTCTCAATTTTCATCTCAGCAATCCAAGCTTACGTATTTGTAATGTTGTCATCAACTTATGTTGGTAAAAAAGTAAATCACGAAGAAGAATAATAAGAAAGGAGAAAGTATATTATGTCAACTCTTATCAATAGTACAAGTCTTGGTAACATTATTATCGTAACTGGCTCTTTTCTTCTCTTGCTTGTTCTCATTAAAATTTTTGCTTGGGAACAATTAACAGGAGTTTTCAAAGCTCGTGAAGAAAAAATCTCTAACGATATTGATGGCGCAGAAGCTGCTCGTGAAAAAGCAGAAGCATTAGCTGCTAAACGCCAAGAAGAGTTAGCTGGCGCTCGTACAGAGGCAACACAAATTATTGATGATGCCAAAGAAACAGGTAAAAATCAAGAGGCTAAAATCGTTGCAGAAGCACGTGAAGAAGCAAGCCGCTTGAAAGCTAAAGCTAATCAAGATATTGAACAAAGTAAAGCAGAAGCTCTTTCAAGTGTTAAGAGTGATGTTGCTGATTTGACTGTTCTTTTAGCAGAAAAAATCATGACAACCAACCTTGACAAAGAAGCTCAAAGCAATCTCATTGATAGCTATCTTGACAAGCTAGGAGATGCCTAATGGATAAAAAGACACAAGCTCTTGTTGAGCAATATGCGAAAAGTCTCGTAGAAATTGCTATTGAAAAAGACAGTTTAGCTGAACTCCAATCAGAAACAGAAGCCTTGTTGTCTGTTTTTGAAGAGACAAACTTAGCTAACTTTTTGTCAAGTTTAGTCGTTTCACGTGATGAAAAAGTAAAACTTGTTAGGTTACTTCAAGAGTCTAGTTCAGTATATATGAACAATTTTCTTGAGGTAATTTTACAAAACGAACGAGAAGTGTTCCTAAAAGACATTTTAGAAGGTGTTCAAAAAGATTTTGTTATTGCAACTAATCAACATGACATTGTTGTGACAACTGCAGTAACTTTAACAGATGAACAAAAAGAACGTATTTTAGCTTTGGTTGCTGAAAAATTCGGTGTTAAAGCTGGAAAACTCGTTGAAAACATTGACGAATCAATCCTCGGTGGATTTATCATTAATGTTAACAATAAAGTAATCGACACAAGCATTCGTCGTCAATTACAAACATTTAAAATGAATTTGAAATAGAAAGTGGTGTGACTTTTGGCAATTAATGCACAAGAAATTAGCGCTTTAATTAAAAAGCAAATTGAAAACTTCCAGCCAAATTTTGACGTCACAGAAACTGGTGTAGTCACTTATATCGGTGATGGTATTGCCCGTGCTCGTGGACTTGATAATGCCATGAGTGGAGAACTTCTCGAATTTTCAAATGGTGCCTTCGGTATGGCTCAAAACCTTGAGTCTAATGACGTTGGTATCATTATTCTTGGAGATTTTTCTACAATTCGTGAAGGTGATGAAGTTAAACGTACTGGTAAAATCATGGAAGTGCCAGTAGGTGAAGCTCTTATTGGTCGTGTCGTAAACCCACTTGGTCAACCAGTGGATGGTCTTGGAGATATCAAGACAACTGCAACTCGTCCAGTTGAAACACCTGCACCAGGCGTTATGCAACGTAAATCAGTTTCTGAACCACTCCAAACTGGTCTTAAAGCGATTGATGCTTTGGTCCCAATTGGACGTGGTCAACGTGAATTAATCATTGGTGACCGTCAAACAGGTAAAACATCTGTTGCGATTGATGCAATTTTGAACCAAAAAGGACAAGATATGATTTGTATCTATGTTGCTATTGGTCAAAAAGAATCAACTGTTCGTACACAAGTTGAAACACTTCGTAAGTACGGTGCTCTTGATTATACAATCGTTGTGACAGCCTCAGCTTCACAACCTTCTCCATTACTTTACATCGCTCCTTATGCTGGTGTGGCAATGGCAGAAGAATTTATGTATAACGGAAAACACGTTTTGATCGTTTATGATGATTTATCAAAACAAGCGGTAGCTTATCGTGAACTCTCACTTCTTCTTCGTCGTCCACCAGGACGTGAAGCTTACCCAGGTGATGTTTTCTATCTTCACAGCCGCTTACTTGAACGTTCAGCTAAAGTTTCTGATGCACTTGGTGGTGGTTCTATCACAGCCCTTCCATTTATTGAAACACAAGCTGGTGATATTTCAGCTTACATCGCAACAAACGTGATTTCTATCACTGATGGACAAATCTTCTTGCAAGAAAATCTTTTTAACTCAGGTATTCGTCCTGCGATTGATGCTGGTTCTTCAGTGTCACGTGTTGGTGGTTCAGCACAAATCAAAGCAATGAAGAAAGTTGCTGGTACCCTTCGTCTTGACTTGGCTTCTTACCGTGAACTTGAAGCCTTTACACAATTCGGTTCTGATTTGGATGCAGCAACACAAGCTAAACTTAATCGTGGACGTCGTACAGTTGAAGTGCTTAAACAACCTGTTCACAAACCACTTCCTGTTGAAAAACAAGTTGTGATTCTTTATGCACTTACTCATGGTTTCTTGGATGATGTGCCAGTTAATGACATTTTAGCATTTGAAGAAGCTTTGTATGATTACTTTGATGCACATTACGAATTAATCTTTGAAACTATCCGTACAACCAAAGATTTACCAGAAGAATCTGTCTTAGATGCAGCTATTAAAGCCTTTAAAGATCAGTCAGAATTCAAATAAGAGGGAGGTAGCATATGGCAGGCTCTCTTAGTGAAATCAAAGGGAAAATTATTTCAACTCAGAAAACAAGTCATATCACTGGTGCCATGCAAATGGTATCAGCTGCAAAATTGACTAAATCTGAGCAAGCAGCACAAGATTTCCAAATCTATGCTTCAAAAATTCGCCAAATTACTACGGATTTATTGAAATCAGAACTTATTAACGGTTCAAAAAATCCAATGTTAGCCGCACGTCCAGTTAAAAAAACAGGTTACATTGTGATTACATCTGATAAAGGACTTGTTGGTGGGTATAATTCTAAAATCTTGAAAGCTATGATGGATCTTATTCAAGAATATCATGCTGAAGATGATAATTATGCTATTATTGCCATCGGTGGTATCGGAGCAGATTTCTTTAAAGCACGTGGTATGAATGTTGTATTTGAATTGCGTGGTTTGGAAGATCAGCCATCATTTGAACAAGTCGGAAATATCATTTCAAAATCTGTTGAAATGTATAAAAACGAATTGTTTGATGAATTATATGTATGTTACAATCACCATGTGAACAGCTTGACAAGTCAAGTTCGTGTCCAACAAATGCTTCCAATTGCAGAATTAGATGCTGATGAAGCGGCAGAAGAAGGGACAACTGGTTTTGAGTTAGAACCAAGTCGTGAATTGATTTTGGAACAACTCTTACCACAATATACTGAAAGTCTCATTTATGGTGCCATTGTTGATGCGAAAACCGCTGAACATGCAGCTGGTATGACAGCTATGCAGACAGCGACTGATAATGCTAAAAACATTATCGCTGACTTAACGACACAATATAACCGTGCTCGTCAAGCAACCATCACAAATGAAATTATTGAAATTGTAGCAGGTGCTAACGCACTAGAATAAAAGTGAGTATTTCGTTTACTCACTAAAACAGGATTGAATTCCTAAAAAATCTAAAAGGAGAAAAACATGAGCTCAGGCAAAATTGCTCAGGTTGTTGGTCCAGTTGTTGACGTTGCGTTTGCAGCTGGGGAAAAATTACCTGAGATTAATAATGCATTGATTGTTTATAAAGATAGCGATAAATCTCAAAAGATCGTTCTTGAAGTTGCTCTTGAACTTGGTGACGGTCTTGTACGTACTATTGCTATGGAATCAACTGATGGGCTTACACGTGGATTAGAAGTTTTTGATACTGGTCGTGCGATTAGTGTACCAGTTGGTAAAGAAACTTTGGGGCGTGTGTTCAACGTTCTTGGGGAGACTATTGACCTTGATGAACCATTTGCTGAAGACGCACCACGTGAACCAATCCACAAAAAAGCACCAGCTTTTGATGAATTATCAACATCATCAGAAATCCTTGAAACAGGTATCAAAGTTATTGACCTTCTTGCACCGTACTTAAAAGGTGGTAAAGTCGGACTTTTCGGTGGTGCCGGTGTTGGTAAAACCGTTCTTATCCAAGAATTGATTCACAACATTGCCCAAGAACACGGTGGTATTTCAGTGTTTACTGGTGTTGGGGAACGTACACGTGAAGGTAATGACCTTTACTGGGAAATGAAAGAATCTGGCGTTATCGAAAAAACAGCCATGGTCTTTGGCCAAATGAATGAACCACCTGGAGCACGTATGCGTGTTGCCCTTACTGGTTTGACTATTGCTGAGTATTTCCGTGATGTTGAAGGACAAGACGTGCTTCTCTTCATTGATAACATCTTTCGTTTCACTCAAGCGGGTTCTGAAGTATCAGCCCTTCTTGGTCGTATGCCGTCAGCCGTTGGTTACCAACCTACATTGGCAACTGAAATGGGGCAATTGCAAGAACGTATCACATCAACTAAAAAAGGTTCTGTTACATCAATCCAAGCCATCTATGTGCCAGCCGATGACTACACTGACCCAGCGCCAGCAACAGCATTCGCTCACTTGGATTCAACAACTAACCTTGAACGTAAGTTGACTCAAATGGGTATCTACCCAGCTGTTGATCCTCTTGCTTCAAGCTCACGTGCCCTTGCACCAGAAATTGTTGGTCAAGAACACTATGAAGTGGCAACAGAAGTACAACGCGTCCTTCAACGTTACCGTGAATTGCAAGATATCATTGCAATCCTTGGTATGGATGAATTGTCTGACGAAGAAAAAACATTGGTTGGACGTGCCCGTCGTATCCAATTCTTCTTGTCACAAAACTTCAACGTTGCCGAACAATTTACAGGTATGCCTGGTTCATACGTACCAGTTGCTGAAACTGTTCGTGGCTTTAAAGAAATCTTGGAAGGAAAATACGATGATTTTCCAGAAGATGCTTTCCGTAACGTAGGTCCAATCGAGGATGTAGTTGAAAAAGCTAAGAAAATGAATTACTAATGAGGTGATACCATGACATATATGACTGTTCAGGTAGTAACACCAGATGGTATCCGCTATGATCACCATGCTAATTTTATTTCAGTAAAAACACCGGATGGTGAAATGGGGATTTTGCCAGAACACATTAAGCTCATTGCTCCGCTTACTGTCCACGAAATGAAGATTCGTCGTATTGATTATGAGAATCACGTGGATTGGGTGGCTATCAACGGTGGTATTATTGAAGTGAAAGACAATCTTGTGACAATTGTTGCAGACTCTGCAGAACGTGAACGTGATATTGATGTTAGCCGTGCAGAACGTGCTAAGATTCGCGCAGAACGCAAATTGGAACAAGCTCAAAGTACTCACGATATTGACGAAGTACGCCGTGCACAAGTTGCGCTTCGTCGTGCTTTGAACCGTATCAGTGTTGGTAATAAATAATAAAAAGTCAGCTTTGCTGGCTCAGATTGAAGAAAAAGTCCATTTTGGATATTTTTCTTCAATCTTTTTTTCTTTTTGTTAAAAAATAAAAAACCTTAGGAACACCGTTATATCAGCATTTCTAAGAGTTTATTCAAATCGATAGATACACTCTAAATTTACAATATTTATACTGCTGAGA